>CESW01149119.1_pt1 | contig 11904 bp, 12 predicted proteins | sample 531171 | NCBI WGS metagenome assembly CESW01 (sample SAMEA2621859, study PRJEB7988) | marine metagenome | biome: marine biome (ENVO:00000447); feature: surface water layer (ENVO:00002042); material: "saline water (ENVO:00002010), including plankton (ENVO:xxxxxxxx)" | depth 5 m
CTCTAAATTCCCGGTACATTTCTAGTCCAAATAAATTTTTTCCAAAAAAATATTGAAAATACCCATCTATAATTAATGATAAAAAACAAATTAATATTGAATAAAATAAATATATTAAAATTTTTGAATTTTTATCAATGAGGTACCAAAAGCATAAAGAAAAAACTCCAAAACGAAAATAAAAAAAAGAATTTTTAAGGGAAATTAAAATGTTATTTGATAATAAAGAGCTAGTAATTAAAGAAATGCAAAATATTAAAAAAAAAATAAAAAATATATTTTTAAAATACTCAGATAAATTATTTTTAAATGAATTAATTATAAATAATATTGCTACTATAGAAACCCCTAGGTCTGACAAAAATGGTCCTGTTATAAGTAAAGCTGGAAGTAAAATAATTATGCTACTTGGAATTTTTTCAAATAAAAATTTTTGGCTAGTCATTTAAGAAATTGTTTATACAATTAATTGTTCAAAATATCTTTTAATATTAATATAATTATTCAATTATTTTGAATAAATTCCCTAACATATAATTTAATATCAATTTTTCCGTATCTTTTATTTATTTTATTGTTTAGGTTTAAATTATTTAATGCTGAAGCATACCTCTCACCTTTTCTTGGAGGCAAAAATTTATATCCTTTGTTAAACATTTTTGCCAATTGCAAAATAGAGTAACTTTTTCGACTTGAAATAGAATAATGTTGATTTTTATTCAATTTCCATGCTTCAAAGCAAGTTAGAACAGTATCTTGTATATGTGTAAATCTTCTAGTTTGATTTCCAGGTTTCACGACTGGCATTTCTTGATTTTGTAAATAATATCTTTCAAAAATTCCTACAACAGTTGCCATTTCACCCTCGCAGATTTGTTTTGGTCCGTAAACATTGTAAAAATAAACTATTTCATACTTAAAATTAAACCATTTTTTAAAATTTTCTAACAATTCTAAATTTTGAGATTTCGTAAAAGCATAAGGTGATAAATTTTTATCCTTACCATTGTTTCCTAGGCTGGCTGATGTAGCAGAGTAAATTAGTTTAATTTTATTATCTAAACAAAATTTAAACACTGCCATACTTCCGATTATATTTGATTGATAACATTCATCAAAATTTTTAAAACTTTGATAAATTCTTGCAAATTCGCCAAAGTGAAAAATTGAGTCTATATTTTTTTTAAATTTCGAAAGTTTTTTATTAATATTTATTGAATTACCATTAAGATACTTTACTCTTTTATTTTTAAAATGATTTTGAAACGTTCCAGTTGAATAGTTATCTAAGCTAATGATTTTTTTTTTAGTATTTTTAAGAAATAACTCAATAAGATTTGAACCAACAAACCCCGCTCCACCTATCACAATTATTAGATTTTTCATTTTTTAGCCTGGCAACGTCCTACTCTCCCATATCTTAAGACAAAGTACCATCGGCGCAGAAAGGCTTGACTTCCGAGTTCGGAATGGGATCGGGTATTGCCCTCTCGCAATAATTACCAGGCACTGAACTTATACTCTAAAAAAAATATTTGTAAACATTTAATAAAATAAATTAATGCTCATTTTCTTAATTTATCTAAAGTTTTTAATAATTTCAAACTACTATTAAATATAAATGGTTACTAGATATTCATCACTTAATTACCAAAAATTTTTTTTAAAGATTTTTTTAACTTTAATTGATTTTTATAATTTTCATAATTACTTAAGGTATGGTTAACATCTAAAGCTATACTTATATCTCCTAACAGTTTACAATTTTTTAATCTTTTAAATTTGATATTTTTTAAATTTTTGAATGATTTTTCAAGATAAATTTCAGGACAAGCACCTGTAAAACATTTTATATTATTATCTTTTAATAACTTAATCATTTTAAATCTTAATTTCTGATAATTTTTTACCTGTGGATTTAAAAAAAAATAAAATCTATACCATGCATTTTTTATGTTTTTCTTTGGCATATAGCATCTTAGATAATCCTTATAGATTGAAAGTATTTTAAAATAACCTTTTGCAATTTCTTCTCTTTTTTTTTGAGTTATCTTAATATTTTTTAACTGTTCAATGCCTGCTACAGATTGCATTTCTGTAATTCTTAAATTTGTTCCAAATATATCTTTATTGTATATAAATTTTTCAGAACTTTTTTTTTTAAATAAAGCAGTGCCATGATTAATGTATCTTTTGCAATATTCGAAAATTTTTTTGTTATTTGTTGATATCATGCCACCCTCTCCAAGAGTTGAAATTATTTTATCTGTACAAAATGACCAAGTGGCTATTTCTCCAAATGAGCCAACTTGTTTGTTATTTATTGAGGCTCCATGAGCTTGTGAACAATCCTCAATAATTTTAATCTTTCTTGTTTTGGCAAGATTTTTTATATTTTTCATATCACAAGGCAATCCACCTAAATGAACACAAATAATAGCTTTAATGCTATTATTTATTTTTTTTTTAAGATCTTCAATTGAAATGTTTTGTGTAATTGGATCAATATCAACGAATACAGGAATATGACCTGTATTTACTATACATGACGCCGAAGAAAAAAAACTTCTCGCTGGAACTATAATTCTTGATCTTTTAGGAAAGTTTAATGACTTTATTGCAACCTCTAATGCAGCTGTTCCATTACATAATGCTATAGAATATTTGTTTCCAACAAATTTTGAAAATTTTCTTTCAAATTCTGTACCATACAATCCAGAAGTATAATTTATTTTTCCAGATTTAATTACATTAACTACCTTGGTAATCAAATTATTGTTAAAATTTGGCCAATCTTTTTTTTTCATATTTTTTTGCAGGTATTCCTTTAACTAATGAATTTGATTTAATATCTTTTGTAACAACCGATCCAGCAGCAACAAACACATTATTACCTATATTACAATTTTGAATTATTTTTGTTCCTATGCCTATCCAGCAATTTTTTCCAACGCTAACATTTCCAGCCAAAACCGTACCTGGGCAGATATGTGTATGATCTCCAATTAAGCAATCATGATCAATAGATGAACTTGAATTAATGATACAATTTCTTCCAATTATTGTGTCTGTATTTATTAAACTCCCTGGCATAACAACTGTTCCTTCTCCAATCTTTACTCCATATGCACAATGAGACTTGGAATGAATCAAGGTTGCAAATTTGAACTTTTTCTTGAGGATTTTAAAATTTTTTTCTCTAATTTTATTATCACCTATTGCAATTATAACTTCGTTAATTTTTTTTTTGTTCTCAAGTAATTTTTTTATACCACCTTTAACGATATAAGTTTTATTTCCTGCTTTAAAATATTTATTATTGTCATCAAAAAAAATAATTTTATTTTTATTTTTAATTAAATTAAATATCGACTTAGCGTGACCTCCTGTACCATAAATCGCTAATGTCATAGTTATTCCAATATTTTTTCTACCCTAAATGCCTCAGCGTAGTCCATGTGAGCCTGACTACCTCTTAACCTCGATAAATAATAAATTGCTTCTTTAGATCTTGGATTAGGAAATTTTTTTATTTGTGACTTATATTTCAAAAGTGATTTGATTTTAAGATTTATGTCTGATTTTTTTAATTCAAGATAGAAGTTTGGATTAAAAGCTTTATTTTCCTCATTCCACTCTGTTTCAGATAAAACTTCATAAGAAAATATTTTTTTTACACTAATTTTTTCACTTGATCTTAGTGCAATTTTAGCTGAATGAAAAATTATCTTATGATCTTGGTGAATATCAGTAGAAGATGGAATAAAAACTGTATCAGGTTTTAATTTATTTATATGTCGAACTATAATATTTACAATTTTATATCTTGGGAAATTTTGCAAATTTAGTGCAGGAAGATCCTCGAACATTAGGTTTGTTGTTCCAATTAAATTATTAGCCTTTTTTGCTTCAGATCTAATTAAATCAATTTTTTTTTTTGTAAAAAGTTCTGGTGCTCCAATACTTGCATTTGTTAATATTAAAACATTTACATTACATCCTTCTCTTGAATATTTTGAAATTGCACCACCACAACCAAGAACTTCGTCATCTGCATGTGGTGATAAAATTAAAATTTTTTTAGGCATATTGTGTATATAATTACTACATAATTGTGGGCAATCAAATAATTAAACTATTTTATATTAATTTTAAAATTGAATATTATTTATATATTTTTTAAATTTATATTAAAAAGTAGAATTTCTGAGTAAATAATATAGATGTAACAGTTATGAAATTAAAACTTGCAACACTTTATTCATTTTTTTTCATTTTAATTTTTGTTATTTTTTCCTCTTTAAACTTTTTTTACAAAAGTTTTATTAAAGTTTCTAATATATATACTTATACTATATCTGGAGAACAGTATTTTGGATTTAAAGATCGATCTTTAACAGATATTTTATATAAATATTTTTCAAAAGAAAAAAATATATCAGAGAGAGAAAAAAAATTACAAACATTATTTATAATAGAAAAAAAAAATATTAAAGTCTCTTCATTAACTCTAAATCAAGCTAAGTCGATTATCTCTTTAGATTTAATTACAAAAAATTATTTAGATGAAAATGAATTTGAAGAATCGTTAAACAATATTTATTTTGAGCCGATAAAAAAAATTATGAATGATTTAGAGAGCAATAATAAAAAGTATAATTTTTCAGCAATGTTAAATGATTATGAAAAAAAAATAAATAATAAAATTATTGATGCATACGACAATCTAATAAATTCAAAATTTTTTACAAATTACCCACCAGATCGAGATTGTAACTATGCTGATAAAATTATATGTTATGATTTTTATACTAAATATTATTTAAATTTATACTACTCTTTGAAAGACACAAAGTTATCAAAATCTGTACTAGGCAAACTTGATTTCACTAAAGACAAAACAGAGACTGAGTACTTGATAGAAATTTTAAGTGACTTTGAAAAAAATAGATATCTGTTTGATAATTATAATACAGAATTAATTGATTATAATAAAAGGGAAATAAATTTTGAGGAAAAATATGATAAATTAATAAAATCTGATTTTTTTAGAGAATATATGCCAAAATCTTATTGTTTAAGTTATAGTATGAGTTGCTTTAAAAATTTAGAGATTTATTTTAATGAAATCTTAATACAACACAGACTTGAAAGCGAATTACCATTTAATGTTATTTATAATAAACCAAAAAAAAGTAATTTTAATTTTAAAAATGAAACGCCTGTGATATTGGGTATATCCATAACTGCCACCTATATTTTTTTTATTTTTACTAAAAGATTTTTTAGAAGAAAAATAAAATAAATTAAAAAAGGTAAAATCATCCACTTTTGCCTAGTATTAATTCCAAAATTGAATAATGCTTGTGGAACTATTAAAAAATGAATAAGGCAACAAATTAATAAAAAATAGAAAATTTTTTTATCAAAAACAATTTTTTTACTTCTTAAAATAAAATGTATTACTAAAATGAATATCACTAATTCAGTCATTATTAATAAATTAACAACAAATGAATTATTTCTAAAAATAAATTCAATAGGAAAAACTAGATAATTAAATATATTAAATAAAAAATTACTACTTTCGTAACCAGTAGTAGAAAATACAAATTTTCCTGTATAATTATTAAAATGAGAAAACATTTTTAATAAAATATTTTGTGAAAGAATTTTTTCATCTACAAAAAAATATGAAAAAGTTTCTGTATTCAAAATTAAAAATATAATGCTTGCAAATAACAAAAGCACTAATATTTTTTTTTGTCCTTTTATAAATATAAATTCACTAATTATTAGAGCAGTAAAAAAAATAAATCCAATGTGAGGTCTTAATAAAAAAACTCCTAAAATAAATATTGATGATAAAACTATTCTCTTATCTAAATAAAAATAAAAGAATAAAGCAAGGAGTAACAATATTAGAGAGTCTTTGCCAGGCACACATGTCCAAAAGTGCATTCCAGGTATAAACAAAAAAAATTTTGCTATTTTTTTTTCTAAACCTAATTTGATCAAGTTTTTATAAAATAAAATAATACCACTGAGCGACAACAATGAAAAAAATAAAATAATGTTATAATCATTGAAAAAAAGAAAATTTTTAAAGAATGCACAAATTGATGTAATCAGGTCGGCTGACACCAATTTACTAAGATTGAATCCATTAAAAGTTGTTAAATTTAGATAAGTTTTATAATCAGCGGCATCATTTTGAAAATGATAAATATAAATTATTGTAAAGAATAAATGATAACTTATTAAACTATTAAAAATTAATTTATTTAAATTAAAAAATTTATTATTTAATAAAAGAAAGAAATATAAAAAAATTAGATTTATAAATATTGTATTGAAAAATAATTCAAACATTATTTTTTAAACATAATTTGATATTTTTGATATCAATTTTTAAACATGCTTTTTTTAAATCTGTAAGTATTTTGTCGAAACTTTTTGTAATTTTTTGTTTCTCATCTGCGTAAAGGATATTTTTAAATACAGTTTTTTTTAAATTTTTTCCTAAAACTAACTCCTCATGAATTTTTTCACCATGCTGTAAACCAATAATTACAATTTTAGACTCCTTGATAGCTATTTTATTTTTGACATAATAATTTATCATTGATTTCGCAATATTAATTATTTTGTATGGCTTTCCCATATCAAGAATAAAAATTCCAATATTTTTTTTTAAATCAATAGTTTTTAAAACTAACTGACATGCATTTGATATTGTCATAAAATACCTGGTTACTTTACTATGAGTTACAGTCACATCTTCACCATTTAAAATTTGTTTTTCAAAAATAGGCAAAACAGATCCATCAGAGTTTATTACGTTGCCAAATCGTACAATTGAAAATACATTTTTAAGATCATGTTTTTTATTAAGATAAATAATTGATTTTTCACAAAAGTTTTTAGAAAAACCCATTATACTTTTAGGATTAACTGCCTTGTCAGTACTTATAAAAATAAATTTTTTAATTCTATGATTTATGGCTTTTTTGGCGAGATCGTAAGTTAAAAAAATATTATTTTTAATAAAACATAAAATATTTTCCTCACCCAAACCAACATGCTTATATGCTGCTGCATGTAAAACAATATCTATTTTGTCTTGACCTGAAAAAATTTCATCTAAAAAAAATTCATCACATAGGTTTCCAAGTTTAAAATTAATATCAATATTATTTTTATTTGTAATCTGTTTGGTTTCATAATTTTTAATTAAATGAAACAACTTGAGTTCGTCTTGATCAACTAAAATAATTTTTTTTGCATGAGAATTTAGTAATTCATAAAATAAATTTTTTCCAATACTTCCTCCTGCACCTGTAATTAAAATAATTTTATTTGCATATTGATTTGAAAGTTTAAATTTAACTTTGTTTTTTAATTTAAAATAGTGATTAATAAATTGCTGTTTATAATCTATGTTTACATTTTTTACTAAATCACTATCATCTAGAACATCTATAGCTACTTTTCTTGAAAATTTATTTTTTAAGTTTCTATAATTTTTATCTGAAATAATTCTTTTAATATCAAAATCTTCAATCAAAGAATCAATGTTTTCTACATCTTTAATTTTAAAATTTTGGTACATGCTAAAATCAATTTTATGAAAATCAACTACACTTATAGCCCTTATATTTAAATTTTGATTGAATTTTAAATATGTATAAATTTTGTGAATATTTTTTGAAGAACATACAATCAGAATATTTTTTTGATTTTTTTTTTGAAAAATATTAAAAATTTTCGAAATAAATTTTCTTGATAAAATTATAAACAACAAAATCAAAATAATATTTATTAATGCTGCACCGAAAGAAAAATATTCGTTGAAAATAAAATTAAGTAACAAAATAGATAAACCAATTAGAGGAAAAGAGGAAAAAATATAACTTCCTAAATTATACTGTCTAAAAGAATAACTATAAAATTTAAAAAATATCGCAATAGTGAAATATGATATTATTGGAATTAAAAAAAATTCAAAAGTTATTAAATACCTCTCATCAACAATATCAAATAAATTAAGCTGATCAAACCTGATGGCTAAAGATCCATAAGTTGAAAATAAGATTATCAGTAGATCTAGAAAAAAAATAATCATTAATTTTAATTTTCTGTTCAGAGAAAATAATTTTTTAATTATAAAATTTTTCATTTTTATTTTTTTTATTTTTATTTTTTTATCATACGGTGGGTTTTAAAAAAAACGTTCTTATTTAATTATTGAAGTCTTATTTTTTATAAGTCTTTTTATAAGAATTAATGGCGTTTTTGTTATAATTTTTAAATAATTCTGTAAAGTATAATTATTACAATATTCTAGATCTAACTTTACTTTATCACCTATTGTTCTAAATTTACCTGTATAATTTATCTGGGATAAACCTGTAATACCTGGTAAAATTGTTCTCCTTTTTACTTTTAATTCTTTTTCAATTTTTCGCTCATTAATTTCGGGTAACGGTCTAGGTCCTACTATCGACATTTCTTTTCTTAAAACATTTATAAATTGTGGAATTTCATCAAAACTTAATCTTCTAAGAATACTGCCTAATTTTGTAAGTCTATCACTATCTTTTGCTAAAATTTTTTTTTCCATTGTTCTAAACTTGTATATGTTGAACTTTTTTCCATTAAATCCAATTCTACTCTGTTTAAAAATGACAGGTTTTCCATCAATAAATAAGATCAGAAGATAAATTATCAGAATTAGAGGAAATAAAATTACTAAAAATAAAACAGAAATTAGAATATCCATAATTCTAATCGCATTGTTAATCTTCATTTAATATAATTCTTATACCAATAAACAAAATTATTAATACCTTGACTTATATCTATTTTTTTTAATTTCCCAGTAAATCTATCAATCTTTTTAGTAGATGCAGATGTTTTTATAACATCACCTGTTTGCAGTTTAACATAATTTTTTTTAGCAACTTTTCCAAATGATTTCTCTAGTTCAAAAATATATTTTTTTAATTTTTCAGGTTTTGAACTTGCAAGGTTGTAAACTTCATAAAGTTTTTTTCTCTTTTTAGTTAATATTTTTATTATTGGTTCAATGATATTTGAAATATATGTAAAATCTCTTACATGCTTACCATTATTATAAATATCAATTTTTTGATTCTTATGTATTTTCTCTGTAAACTTAAACATAGCCATATCTTGTCTGCCATATGGACCATAAACCGTAAAAAATCTCAATGATGTTATTTTCATATTGTACATTTTGCTGTAATAACTAGACATAATTTCTCCAATTTTTTTAGTCAAACCATAAAAAGATTCTTGATTATTGGTATCTTGATTTTCGGAAATTGGGAATTTTTTTTGATTACCATATACTGAGCTAGATGATGCATAGACCAAATGCTGGACTTTAAACTCACGTGATACATCTAATATATTAAAATACCCTTTAATATTAGAATTAAAATAAATTTCTGGCTTCTGTATTGACAATCTAACTCCAGGTTGAGCCGCTAAATGAATTACATTTTGAAATTTGTATTTTTTATACAATGTTATTAATTGATTTTTATCTTCTATTGAAATGTTATAAAATTTTATATTTCTTCGAATTAAACTTAATCTTTTTTTTTTAAGATTTAAGTCTCCGTTAATATTATTTAAATTATCAACTCCAACTATTTTAAAATTTCTTTTTTTCAATAATTCTCTAACGAGAGAAAAACCTATAAAGCCAGCACATCCAGTAACTAATATATACATTCTATCTCAAAGTTATAAAACTATCAGTGTCTCCAAGCATAAATTCTCTATTTGAGAATTTTTGATTTTTATTTTTAGTAAAACGAATTAAAAGATTTATATGATTAATCAATTTATAGTTCAAATTATAAATTTTTCTTTTTGACCAGAAAATTGTTTCTTCTTTCTCACTTATTAATTTATAAAAATGTTTTGATTTAATATGTTTCGAGCCAAAGTGATCTAAAATAACAAAATTGTTACCTTTTTTTATATTTAATTTCTTTAATATAAAAAAACTTGAAAATTTACCAAAATTATATTTATTAATAAAATAGTCCTGTTTTCTATAAGCCATATATCTGTTCCTAAAATATTTTAAATCTTTAAAAATAAAGCTATTATTATTTTTAAAAAATTTTTTAAATAAAGGTAATTTATTTATATTAATATCTAACGTCTTATTTTTAGTTTTTGTTAATCTTTTAAATCCATAAATATGGAATTTTTTTTTAATAATTTCTTTAGAACTATAACCAAAACTAGCAAAATTTTTTTTATTAGGCCACATAATAATGACTTTTGTTTTTTTAAAAAATTTTTGTCTTATTTTTTTTAAAATTTCAGAATAAATTTTATTACCTCTATAATTTTTTAACACCATGCTTGAATGTCGAGAAAAAATTACACTTTTATTTGTGTCATTCAATTTTAAATATTTTATCCCCACATTTGCAACTAAATTTGAGGACTCAAAAGCTCCATAACAAAATGAGAATTTATCAGTAAAATATCTCCATTTAAAAAACTTATAACTAATTTTTTTTTTAAAAGATAAATAAAATAATTTTTCAAATTTTTGATAATCAGATAGTTTTAATTTTCTAAATGTTAATTTTATTTTTTTAAAATTTATATTTTCTTTAATCATTTAAAATTTTTTCTTATTATTTGAAATATAGATTTATTAATTTCTTTTTTTGAAAAACGTTTTGTTATAGTTTTTGCAGCATTCAATCTCATTTTGTTGTATATTTTGTTTTCCAAGTTTAAGTAAAATATTTTTTTTGGAACATCATTATATGTATCTACAAATAAACCATTATATCCATTTTTAATAAGATCTAAATTGCCTCTTATCTCTTTACATATAACTGGTAGACCCTCTATCAAACACTCCATAATTGCAACTGGTAAACCCTCTCTTTTACTTAAATGCAGGAGTAAATCATATTTTTTAATTTTCTTTTTTAAATTGACATCAAATTTTTTAAAAGAAATATTATTAAGTTTTTTTTCTGTTTGGATTTTTTTATATTTTGTATAATCACCATAACCGTAGCAATGTATTTTGAAACTCTTCCCTTTTAATAATTCAGCTACCTTCAGTATATTAGGATATCCTTTTATATTTTTATAGCCAGCAATTACAATAATTTTATTTATGCGATTTTTAAATTGAATATTGTTTGTAAAATTTTTTTTATTTAAATCTAGACCTATACCATTTATTTTATAAGTAGGAGATTTATTAAAAAGACAATTTTTTGCATAATTATAATCCTCATTATTTATAGTTATAAAAACATTTGTTTTAAATGATAATATTTTTTCAATTATTTTATAAAAGCTTGCCCTTAAAAATCTCGTTTTAGAAGTAAATCTAAAACCATGGACAAAATAAATAATTTTTAATTTATTAAATATACTAAATAACCTAAATAAATGTGATGCAACTGGTGTATGAATATAGTAAATACTAGATTTGTTTGTTTTAATTAATTTTCTAATCTGAAAAAAAATTTTTATAAATCTTATAATATTGGTCAAATGTATGTATTTAGTGGGAAAATCTATTTTATAATTATATGAATTTTTAAAATTTAAATTTTCAATATCTTTACAAGCAACTTTTATTTTATAACCTTTCTTTGAAAGAAATTTAGCTTGAGATTTAAGAAAAGTATTAAACGTAATTGATCTTGTACAAATAAATATTATTTCCATTATTCTATCCAGTTTTTCAAATAATTTTTACCCATGGACTCGACTGAAAAATTTTTTTTAATGTGTGCTTGAGAATTTTTTTTTAAAAATTGCCAGTTTTTTTTATTTGAAAAATTTTTAATTGTCTTTTTTAAACCTCTATATATTGAATTAATA
>CESW01025964.1_pt1 | contig 11890 bp, 13 predicted proteins | sample 531171 | NCBI WGS metagenome assembly CESW01 (sample SAMEA2621859, study PRJEB7988) | marine metagenome | biome: marine biome (ENVO:00000447); feature: surface water layer (ENVO:00002042); material: "saline water (ENVO:00002010), including plankton (ENVO:xxxxxxxx)" | depth 5 m
TATTTAGTAGCATTGGCTCTCTAAAAAAAAAGTTAGAATGCTTATTAATAGAGGTTGGATTATCATCAATATTATAAGCCCTCATTTTAAACGATTTTGCAACATCATGCATATGCCAATTTCTTCTGACTTTTTTTTTGGTCAAAATTGACAAATTGTTATCTTCAACAACAAATAAAATAGGTAATTTTTTAGTTGATGCCCAACCTAAAGCACCAAGAACATAATCTTCCTCTGCTGAAGCGTCTCCTAAAAATACCAAAGTTGGTTGCCTTGACTCAAAACACGCACCAGTACCAATTGGAGCTTGAGTTCCCATGTGCCCATCATGACCGAACATTTTGATTTTTTTTGAATGAATTGAGGCTGATCCTCCCATTCCATATGTGCATCCTTCTTTATTACCCAACAATTCAAGAATTAATTTTTTAATATTTCCACCAAACGAAATATAAATTGAATGACATCGATGTTGGGGGAAAAGCAAAGGTTTAATCTTTTTTAATTTACATATTTCTGATAGTGAAGCACTAATTGTTTCTTGTCCAGCTGACAAATAAACTGGTAATTTTATATTTTTTTTTTGAACATTCTCAAAAACATTCAATTCAAAATTTCTGTTTATGGCTGTTTTTTTAAAAACTTCCCAAAGATAATTTTTTTTCATTTAATTGTTAAAAAGGTTATATATTTGTGGATTTTAAATACTTCTATCAATTTTTCAATTGTTTCGCTGCCTACAATGTCTCCAGGGGAAAGCACAAGCAAATTATTTTTACAAGCTAAACCGCCGTCTAAAATTAAAAATATTTCATTTTTTTTTCTACTTTTAAGATTTTTAATTTCATCAGTTTTCTCAAGAGAAACCTTTACATTTTCAACAACATACTCTCTACTCTCATTTATATTTGGCTCAACAAAAATAGGATCATCAGATCTTAGATTTTCCATAAATTTAGTTCCCTCATAAGGTAAATTTTCTCTTCCATAATGATCTTTAAACCTAACAAGGTCATCTTTATCTATTGGAGTCTCAACCTCAAAAATAACAGCATAATCTTTATTATTATTTTTTGTTGCATGAAATAATCCTGGCCTAATCATCAATCTTGATGGTGATTTTAATTTTTTAGTATTATAAAAACCTAAATCTACATCAACTTCACCTTTGATTAAAATAAAACCAGTTTTTTTTATTGGGTGACAATGAAGAGAAGTGGATTTATTTGGATTAATTCTAAGTAACTTCATACTAGCTTTTGAATTTTTATAAATAGTATATTCTGATCCCCAAGGCTTTATAACTTTTTTATCTTCAGGAATGTCTTTGGTCTGCATTATTTTGAATTATGCTTATAATATTCTTGAAGAACTGCTTTCATCCATGGGCCAAGATCTTTATAATGGGCTGTTGTGATTATCCCGTCATCAATTACTGCTTGTAAATCTGTGTATTCAGCACCCGCATTTATAATGTCATCTTTCATACTATAATAACCAGATATTTTTTTTCCCTTAATTATTTTTGCAGAAATTAATAGTTGTGCACCACTACATATACATCCAATTATTTTTTTGTTTTTGTGAAATTCAGAAATAAACTCTATTATCTTTAAATTTTGTCTTACCTTTTCCATGGCTTTTACCCCACCAGGAATTATTAACAAATCATAGTCAGACACTTTCACTTCTTCAATTTTTTTTACAGAATGATTTTTATTTGGAGGAATGTCAGTACCTAAAATTCCTTTTACTTTGGTGCCTTCATTTAAGCAAACATCTAATTCAAATTCTTCCTCTAATAGTCTATAGTAAGGATAAATAAATTCATGATCCTGAGCTAAATTTCCAGAAATTATAATTGCTTTTTTCATGAATTATTCTTATACCAATTTAAAGTTTTAAGTATACCTTCTTTTAAACTAATTTTTTGCCTCCAACCAATTTCTGTTTTAGCTTTTAAACTACTAATCTCTATCGAAGTTTTTAATGTAGGTTTATTTTTTAAATTTTTTATTTTTAGTTTTTTACTAGATAATTTAATTATATTTTTCACTAAAGTATTTATAGAAATTGATTTATCAGATCCAAGATTATAAATTTCAAAATATTTTTTTTGGCGTTTAATTACCAAATCAATAAATGAAATTAAATCCGATACATAAAGAAAATTTCTTTTTTCTTTACCATCTCCCCATACATTTAAATAATTTTCTTTTGTTTTGGAAACTTTATTAATTGTGGCACCAAAAACATGAGATTTTTGTAGATCAAACTTATCGAATGGTCCATAGACATTCGAATGCCTTATTAAAGTGTATTTGGTAATTTTAAATCTTGAATAAAATTCTGACATTTTTTCAACAAAGACTTTCATCCATCCGGCTCCAAAATATTTTTCATACATTTGATCATTAGGATTAAAATCAATTTCCCTCAAAGGTTTATTTGAAGATTTATACATCACAGTACAACTAAATATTATCACATGAGATATTTTATATTTATGTGCAAACTTAGTAACAAATGAATTCATTACTACATTATCATTTACATGCATATAAGGTTTGCTAACTATATCTTTTGCACCGGTTGTACATGCCGCAGCTTGAATTAGAATATTTGTATTCTTAAAAATTGATTGGGGTATTTTTTTATCTGTTAAATCAACTTTTATTAATTTAACATTTTTTATGTTTTTTGGTTTTTTTTTAAAATATGTTCCAACAATTTTATAATTTTTATATTGTTTGTTTTTAGCAAAATAGTGCAAACAATTTTGACCTATAAATCCACTTGCTCCAAGGATTAATATTTTTTTTTTCATTTAAAATTCATATTTATTTTTATACATTAGTTAATATTTAAAAAGAGTAAAATTTGTATTTTTTTATGCTTTGAGTTATTTTTAAGTTAAAAACAAGCATGGAATGTAATATATTGACTAATGTATTAAATTAATTATTTATTTTGTTTAAAGATATTTATGAAAAAAGAAAAAAATATAGTCTTAAATGAAGGAAAAAAATGTCAAGTTTCTGACAAAGAAAGAGCCTTTTATAAAAAAAATGGTTATTTAATTATAAGAAATGTTCTAACTGAAAAAGAGTGTATAGAATATATTGAAGAAGCTCATAGAGTTTCAAAAGGTACTGTTCAAGAACCTAATTTATACAGAAAATCAGATAAATTTTTAGAGATGGCACGAGATCAGAGAATAATGGATTATGCTGATAGTTTGCTAGAGTGGAGAATGATACCTATAGGTGATATTTTCTTTTTTGCAAAATCATCAGAAGATGGTGGGGAAGAAGGATCAAGTCCTCACCAAGATAATTCTTTTCAAAAAGCTGAATGGGGAGCTTTTGTTGCGTGTGGAGTTTATTTGGACAAAGCAAATTCTGACAACGGTAGTTTAGTTGTTTATCCAGGAACACATTGGCTTGGCGATGCAAAGTACAAACCAGTTCCTAATTTTGAATACGGTGTAAAAGGTGAAGTTTTAAAAGCTAATCCTATCGGAAATAACTGTGAAATTCCTCCAGGTTTTGATGAGTATCAGATTGACATGAATAGAGGTGATATAATTATTTTCCATGGACACTTGATACATAAGGCTCCTAAAAATCGATCAAAAAATAGCAAATTTAGACATGTTAATTATATAAAATTGATAAAAAATGGAAAAGGTTTTTGGCCGGGATGGTCGGAAAGAAGAGTCTTAATTGAAAGACATGATTTTAATCAAGAATTTAAAATTGTATAATTTTCCTTTTTCTTAACATTGTTAAACCTGCAAAAATATTTGCAATATTTAATTTATATAAATCTTTTACTTTAAAAACTTTTAACGTTATAAATTCATTTTCAGATTGATTTCCTGTTTTTCTATTTTCAAGTAATTGTAAAAATTTCTTATTCACTTTTTTTTCAAAATAAAAATAATGAGCTATTGAAGAATTTGTAGATGTTATCATTTGTATGCTATCTAACTTTTTTAAATCTTTTTTTTTAAGATTTATATTTGTCTCTTCGGTCAGCTCTTTAATTGCTTCAAATGATAAATTTTTATTCTCAGCATTTCCAGAAGGAAATTCATAAGTATTTTCACCTTTACAAATTCTAAATTGTTTTACCAAGACTGTAAAAATTGTTTTTTTAAAGTAAAAAATTGGAATAATGATAACTCCCGGCTTATCAATTAAAATTGATCTTTCAAACACTTGTTTATTCTTTGTTTTTATTTTTGTGTCAACTAAAATAGATCTAATTTTATTATTTCTTACAATGCATCCTATAATTTTTTTTTTTAATATAGTATTCTTATTTTTTTTTACTAACTGTATCCAATCTTTATAAAATTGTGGGAAATACTTTTCTCTCATTAAAATTTTTCTGTTAAATTTATAAATAATAATTAATATATTTCTTATTTAAAAATAAAAGTAAAGTATATCACTTATGATTATCACAAAAACACCATACAGAATTTCTTTTTTTGGGGGAGGCACTGATTACCCTCATTGGTATAATGAATTTGGTGGGAAAGTTATATCTACTACTATAGATAAGTATGCATATATAACTATCAGAAAGCTCCCGCCGTTTTTTAAACATGATGTCAGAGTCTCCTACAGTAGAATTGAAGCAAGAAAAGGTGTTGATAAAATAAAACACAAAGCTGTGAGAGAGATACTAAAACATAAAAAAATATCAAAAAATATTGAAATTTTACACATAGGAGATCTGCCAGCAAGAAGTGGCATAGGGTCAAGTTCAAGTTTTACAGTAGGTTTATTGAATGGAATTAACGAAATGCAAAATATAAAATCAACTAAACAAAAACTCGCGCTTGAAGCTATTCATTTAGAACAAAATGTTATAAAGGAATTTGTTGGGTCTCAAGACCAAATTGCTGCAGCCTGTGGCGGTTTTAATTATATAATTTTTAATAAACAAAAATCATTTGAAATAAAAAAAAACTTTTTTGATGAAAAAATTATAAAAAAACTAAATGAAAACTTATTTCTTTACTTTACTGGTATTTCTAGGACTGCTGAAGAGATTGTTAAAACTTATAAATTCTTAAATCATAAAAATGATAAAAAAACATATTTAATTGAAATAAACCAACAAGTAGATGAAGCGGCTAAAAAACTTAAAGAAGGTAAAATTGACGATTTTGGAAGATTGCTTCATGAAACATGGATACTAAAAAAAAAATTAAGCAATAAAATTACTAATCAAAAGATTAATTCAATTTATAAAAGAGGAATCGAATCTGGAGCTTTAGGTGGAAAATTATTAGGTGCAGGCGGTGGAGGTCATATTATTTTTTATGTGCCTAAAAATAATCAAAAAAATTTTAAATTAAAAATGAAAAAGTTTTTACATATTCCATTTTCTTTTGAAAAGGAGGGGTCCTCTATTGTGTTTAAAAAATAGTTTTATTTACTTTTTTAAGTAGAAGATTTTCTACATTTTCAAAAATAAAATGACCTAAAAAAATGTGGCACTCTTGTATCCTTGCCGTGATTTTTGATGGAACTTTCAAGCTAAAATCACAATATTTATCAGCCAAACCACCTGTCGAACCTAAAAAACCAACTGTTTTAACTTTTTGTTTTTGAGCATACTTTAAAACTTTTAATACATTTTTTGAATTACCAGAAGTTGATATTGCAATTAATATATCGTTCTTTGCATATAAAGATTGAAAACTTCGTAAAAAAATATCCTCAAATGAATAATCGTTTCCACAAGCAGTTAAAGTAGAAGTATCTTGTGCTAAAGTAATGGCTGGGATAGGGTTTCTATTAACTTGCGGTCTTAATCTTACAATAAATTCTGCAGCCAAATGTTGGGCATCCGCAGCAGATCCACCATTGCCGCATAACATAATTTTTCCACCATTTTTAATTGATTTATGTATTTCCTTAATAATATGGTCTATATCATTATTTAATTCCAGTAAATTTAGGTGACTAGTTACATTATCAGATATTGCTGTTTCTAAGGCTGAAATATTTTTATTTTTTTTCACTATTTATATTATCTTTTTATATGAGCTCTTAATTTGTTCGCTATTGGGATTTCTTTATCAATTATTTTTCCAACAGATGGAACTCCAATAGATAGTTTCATTTTATCAATGCTCTCCGTTAAAAATTTCATTCCACTAAGTTCTAGAGAGGCTGATTGATCCGATCCATACATCGTCCTGTCTAATGTAACATGCCTTTCCAATGAGGAAATACCTAGCATGAAAGCTGCTAATGAAACTACAACTCCATTTTCGTGTCCACTATAACCAACATCACATTTATATATTTCTTTAAGTGCATTTATTGTTGACAAATTTCCATCACTAACATCCATAGGATAAGTTGATACACAATGCATTAGTTCAAAACTGCAATTATTCTCAAGAAATACTCTAACTGCGTTATCTATGTCATCTCGTGTTGACATTCCAGTAGATATAAAAGTATGTTTTTTTTTTTTTGCAACCTCTTTAAGAAAATTTTGATCAATAATCATTGCAGATGCAATTTTATTGTATTTAAGTTTGTATTTGTCTAAAAAACTCAGACTATTTAAATCCCAAGCAGAAGAAAACCATTCTATATTTATTTCTTTGCAAAATTTATCGATTTCATCAAATTCTTTTTCCCCAAATTCTAATCCATTTTTTTGCTCTCTAGTTGTGGTTCCCCATGGGCTTTCCCTTGGTGTATCTAATATCTCTTTAGAATAAACAAGGTCAATATCTCTTTTTTGAAATTTTACAGCATCAAATTTTGCATCTTTAGAATTTTTTATTAATTCTTTTGCTATTTCAATATCTCCATTATGATTAATACCTATTTCAGCAATAAGGAAAGTTTTATTATTTTTCATTGATTTAAATTATAAAATTATCAATAATTATCAATTAAAAAGCTCTTTAAAATCTAAATTTAACTCTTTCGACTGTTTAAAAGTTAAATTTTTAATTTTTTTTAAATTTGAATCTTTGCTTAGATAAAATACTTTTCTATTTAAGTTGATATTAATTTCAGTCAACCATTGAAAAATATTAATTGAAGTATTAAAATTCTCCTCAAATAAAGAATAGTCTTGATCAAAAAAATAAAGATAAATTTTTTTATAAAAAGACTGAAAATAAGGTTTCAAATCCATCTTCTTTAAATAATAAAAAAAATATTTTTTTTTAATTATTTTATTTGCTTCATCTTCAATTTTATCTGCATTTGGATTTTGGTAACCAAAATAACTTTTATTTTTTTGTTTTCCTCTATAAAATTTAAGTGGTAAATCTACTCCTTGAATAAATATATGCTCAAAGCCCATTAGTGTAGCTACCATGAATGTTGCATCAGCTATTGAGCAGCCATTTTTTTTATCAAAGTTAAAATTTGAATTAAATTTTTTTTCAACTAATTCTAATAAAGTATACCTGTTTGGATACTTTTTTAAAAAGTCACAACAATCTTTCCTAGGATTACATTCAACACCACCAAAATGTCTGTCATCAAAAAAAATATAATTTGGTTTTAATTTGTTGTAAAGTTTTTCATCAAACTCCCATATATCATTGTGACAACCTGTATCAGATAATATCCAAGTAAGTTTTTCAAAAGTATTGATAAAATTTATGTGACTTTGAATATTTACAACTGGGAAATGATTGTTACTAGTAATTAAATAATCAGGTTTAATTTTTTCTTTGTCAATTCTTAATATAGTGCTGCCGGCCAATAAAATTTTTCCTTTAAAGTTTCTAAAATCAAAATCATTTAATGTTGGTCCAGACCCTAGAATAAGACAAGAATCGCCTGCATGTTTATCAATAATACTATCAATTTTTTTTAGCATAATTTATAGTAAGTCGTTTTATATATATTTATCAGAATGATATACAAGTAATAATATGAAAAATATTTTTAAAGACCTTGAAAAAAAAAATATTGTAATAACTGGTGGTAGTGGTTTTTTAGGAAGTCAAATTACAAAAGCTTTTATCAAAACTAAATCTAAAGTTTTTGTTTTAGATATAAATAAACCAAAAATTAAATATAATAATGTTAAATTTTTTTATTGCGACATCACTAAGGAAAATGAGGTTAATAATACTTTAAAAAAAATTATAAAATCTAAAAAAAAAATAGATATTCTAATAAATAACGCTGCATCTGATTATGTTCCAGGAAAAAATAACAAAAAATTGCATCTTGAAAATTTTAAATTAAGTAATTGGAGTAAAGATTTAAATGTGGGTTTAGATGGCTCTTTTATTTGCACTAAAATATTTGGAACTCACATGGTTAAGAACAAAGGTGGAGTAATTCTAAATATTTCCTCAGATTTAGGGATTATAGCACCGAACCAAAAAATTTATAAAGGTTTAGGATTTGTAAAACCAGTTACTTATTCTGTTGTAAAGCATGGGATAATAGGTCTAACCAAATATACGGCATCTTATTGGGCAGACAAAAATATTAGATGCAATGCAATTGCCCCAGGTGGTATTTCAAATAAACAAAGCAAGAAATTTTTAAAGAAAATTAAGGAGATAATTCCAATGAACAGACTTGCAAAAATAGATGAATACAACAATCTTATTTTATTTATGTGCAGCAAATCCTCCTCTTACATGACAGGCTCTATTATAATTGCAGATGGAGGGAGGACATTAATTTAAAAATCAAAAGATATTTTAAATAATAATTCATTTTTTAAACTTAGCAAATAAATTAAATTTAATAAAAATTGATAAAGTAAAGTTTATTTCTTTTAAACTATAAAATCTATAGAAATTATTTATCTAGTTTTGCCTCAACAAAAAGTGTGTCTGTTATTTTATTTTTAATAAGAAACTTGTTATAAGTTTCTATAATATCTTTGTCATAAAGCATTTGATTAGTTACATGGCCTTCAGGTTTACCTTCCATAAACCATTTTAGATGATTCAGAAAATTGTATCTTTGTATAAATAAAATTTTATTTATTTTAAAACCTGCAACTTTCAAATATTTAGTTAAAGAAAATTTTGTATGTAAAACTAAATGTTCACTCCATAATGTGAAGTTTCTAAATACTTTTAAATTTAAAAGTAAATCGTTCGCATGAGGAACTTCTATAAATAATTTTCCATTTTTATAAATCACTTTTTTTATTTTTTTTAATGTTTCAATTTGATTAGGTATATGCTCCAATACATGAAATAATGTAACAACATCAAATTTTTGGTCTACATGGTCTAAATCTTCATACATTTTAAATTGTTTGGACAAATGATTTATAAACTGTCTACTGATTTCTAGGCCTGCAATATTTTTTGTATTTCTTTTTGCTATTTTTAAAAACTTCCCTTTACCACATCCAAAATCTAATAAAGATTTATTTTTAATTTTATTTTTTAGATACTCAAATCTTCTGACATCATCATTCAACCCAATTAATTTGACATTTTTTCTTCTTACTTTAAAGACACTTTTTATTGAAAATAAATTTTCGTTTTTAAGTTGGTAATGATTTTTGATATTAGATCTATGCTTAGGAATAAAAATTACACCAGTTTTTTTATCTTTTAAAACTTTTATATTTTTATCTCTAGTTTGATTACTAAATATACTGGTATTTTTTGATTTAAAAATTCCAACGTGTATCAAATCATTCACAACCTGTGAATACCTTGTAAATTTTTTTTTCATAAAAATTTTATTTTTTTGCAGTAGATAAAAGCATTATTTCTTTAGAAAACCTAATCCACTTGGTTTTCATTCTAAATTTTTCTGGAACTAAAATTCTTGTTAAAAATGAAAAAAAACTGAAAATTTCACTAAAATGCTTTTCTTCAAAAATTATTGGAAGTTGCTTGAAGCTTTCTACTTGTATATCTTTAAATCCACTCATTTCATGAATATCTCTTAATGAAACATTCGTAAATGGTGTTCTATGAGTGAAATCTTCATAAAAAGATTTATAAATATATTTCCATTCTGGTGTGAGCGTAATTATTATGCCTCCAGGTTTTAGAACTCTATAAGCCTCATTAAAGACTTTATCAGGGTAATAAAAATGTTCAATAATAGATTTTGAATAGATTATATCAAAAAAGTTATCATCAAAAGGTAGTTTTTCTTTTTCAAGATCAACATTTTTAAATTTTAAATTTGGAAAAAATTTTTTACAATAATCTGAAATATCAACACCATATGCATGAAGTCCGAATAAATCAAATTCATTTAAAAAATCACCTCTACCACATCCAAGCTCTAAAATTTTTTTATCTTTTTTTATATTTAGTTTTTTTATCAAGTAATCAATTAATTTTTTAGGATAATCAGTCAGTGGTCTTTCGTCTACATTATATACAGTTTCAAGATAATTTTTTTGACCCATGTTAGTTTAAATACTTTTAGTTTGTCCTCCGTCTAATTTAAAAAGAGAGCCAGTTATAAATTTATCTTGTGTCTCACTAAAAATTTTGCAGACTGAAAATATATCAGATACAGATCCAAATTTATTCAAAGGAACATTTTTTTTTATATATTTTTTTATTTTTTTTGGATTATCTCGCATCTTTAAATCCCATGTCGAACCTTTAAAGAGTATATTTCCAGGAACTATACCATTAATTGTAATATTTTTCTGTGCCAATTCTTTAGCTATAAGTTTGATATAAAAATTTAAAGCAGATTTAGCAATCGAATAACCAATTGGAGCGCCATCTATAATTTCAAGACCACAAATTGAAGAAATGCAAATTATTTTACTCTTATTTTTTTTTAAAATTTTTTTTGATTTTTCAACTAAATTAGTTGTTGAGAAAAAATTATACTTAAAAGCATGATGATAATTATTATTATTTTTTTTAAAGTTGCTATTGCCTAAATTGCAAATAAGAACATCAATGTAATTATATTTTTTTTTTATTTTATTTATTAATAAATCAATCTTTTTTTCATCTGTTAAATCTCCAAGAAAATAATCACAATTTAAAGTTGATGATGCTTTTTTTAATTTATGTTGATTAGTTCCATTTATAATTAAATTATAACCGAGTGATTTATATTTTTCCGCCAAATGATAACCAATCCCAGATGATGAGGCAGAAATTAAAATTGTTTTTTTTTTAGACATTTTAAAATTGTTTAAGAAAATTTAGATTCATTCTAATTTCATTCATATGTTGATTATTTTTTGACCTTGCCGTTTGTAATATTAATTCTTGTTTATATCTTATTTTTCTAAGATTTTTAAATAATCTTGGAAAATTTGTGTTTCCTTGACCTAAACGAATTGTTTTACCATTTTTAACTCTATCTTTGATATGAATATTTAAAATATATTTTCCATAAAATTTAAATTCATCATCAATATTATAATTAAGTGCAGCGCTATTTCCAGCATCATAATTTATACCAAAATAGTTTTGATCAAATTTAGTTATAAAGTTTTTTAATTTTTTTGGAGGAAAGTCTGACTCGAAGATAAGCTTTAATTTTGAACCATGTAAATATTTGATTAGATTCTTACAAGATCTAATCAAATTTTTGCCATCACTAGAATTATTTATGGAACCATTATCTACTAAAGGTATAACTATAAATTTAATTTTTAAATTTTTACAGCTATCAATAATTTTAATTAAATCATTAATAAGTTTTTCATTATTTTTTTTTTTCCAAAATGGTTTTTGCATAAAACAATCACCTGTTAATGAATTAACTTTTATCCCATATTTTTTTGATAATTTTTTTATTGAGATTTGACCACTTTTGCTGAGAATTGGATTCTCATATAAATTTTTGTAATCCAAAGTCCATTCTATGGACTTTAATCCTAATTTTTTTGCTTTTAAAAATTCTGATTTCCAATATTT
>CESW01149579.1_pt1 | contig 11853 bp, 8 predicted proteins | sample 531171 | NCBI WGS metagenome assembly CESW01 (sample SAMEA2621859, study PRJEB7988) | marine metagenome | biome: marine biome (ENVO:00000447); feature: surface water layer (ENVO:00002042); material: "saline water (ENVO:00002010), including plankton (ENVO:xxxxxxxx)" | depth 5 m
TCAACACATGACAAAACCTTACCTATTGGACAGCACCCATTTCAATTATACTCTCAAGGAACCCCAAATGGTATAAAAGTCACTGTTATGTTTGAAGAACTTTTAGCAATTGGTCATAGCGATGCAGAGTATGATGCATGGTTGGTTAGTATCGGTAAAGGGGAACAGTTTGGTTCAGATTTTGTTAATATTAACCCAAATTCAAAAATTCCGGCACTTTTAGATTATTCCGGGGCTGAGCCTAAAAGGGTTTTTGAATCAGGGGCAATACTTTTATATCTTGCTGAAAAATTTAATTCGCTTTTGCCTACGCAAGGCAATCGACGCACAGAAGTTCTTAATTGGCTTTTTTGGCAGATGTCTAGCACGCCTTACCTTGGAGGTGGGTTTGGCCATTTTTATGTATATGCACCAGAAAAAATACAGTATGCAATTGATCGCTATTCGATGGAAGTTAAACGTCAGTTAGATGTCCTTGATCGTGAGCTATCGAAAAAAGAATTTATAATTGGAGATGAATATACCATTGCGGACATATCAATATGGCCCTGGTATGGTCGTTTAGTTTTAGGTCAACAATACGGCGCCGCTGATTTCTTACAAGTCAGTGATTATCACAACGTCTTGCGATGGGCCAAAAATTTAAGTAAAAGGCCTGCTGTAATGCGTGGTGAGCGTATCAATCGAAAATCAAAAATTCCTAATCAGTATTTGCTTGAACGACACAGTAGCGCTGACTTTGACGCAATTGATTTTGGCACTTAGAGAAAGCTATTTCATCCAATGTTAATATTTATTTTGAAAAAATTAAATTAAAAGTATATATTCTTTAAATACCGAGAAAGGTCTGTGTCACGTCTTCAGAAGATCTTAATTGAACTGATGATCCAGACCAAACTATTTTTCCCCTGTGAATAATATTGTGATTATCTGAAATAGTTAACAAATCTTTCAAGTTTTTGTCGATAATTAAAATTGGTATGCCACTATCACGTATGTTCTCAAGGGCTTCCCAGATTTTTTCTCGAATTATTGGTGCAAGTCCCTCGGTTGCTTCATCTAATATCAAAAGTTTAGGGTTTGTTAGCAGAGCTCTTCCAATTGCCAACATCTGTTGCTCGCCTCCTGAAAGCAAATTACCCATGAATTTTTCTCGTGACTTCAGATTTGGAAAAAGCTCATAAACTCGTTCCAAATTCCAAGTTAAATTTTTCGTTTTAGTAAAGTTTGCAGTAGCAATAAGGTTTTCATGTGCCGTTAAGTTAGGAAAGATTTGACGCCCTTCAGGCACAAGGCCAATACCTAATTTAGCGATTTTGAAGCTGGGTAAATTAGTTATATCATGTCCATTAAATAAAACAGATCCACTAGTTTTGGACTTGATATTCATTATCGAGCTAATGGTTGTGGTTTTACCCATCCCATTTCGTCCTAATAGTGTCGTGACTCCTGTTGGCTCTATATTTAGCGATACACCAAATAATGCTTGGCTCGCTCCATAATGTGTTTCAACATTATTCAATGTTAACATTAAATTCCCCCTAAATAAGCGCTTTGGATTTTGGGGTCGCGTCTAATAGTATCGGGTTTCCCAGTTGCGATTATTTCCCCTGATACTAATACGGATATTTGGTCTGCTAAAGCAAACACCGCATCCATATCGTGCTCTATTAATAATATAGTTTGTTGTCTTTTGAGCCGCTTCAGCAGGGTGATCATTTCTTTTGTCTCCGTAGGCCCCAGACCAGCCATTGGCTCATCAAGTAGCAAGAGCTGTGCGTCGGATGCCAATGCCATAGCAATCTCTAGTTTGCGACAATCCCCATGGCTTAAACTTTTAACTGGTTGATTAATAGCCTTAATTAGTCCCACTTGACGTAGACAAAAGTCAATTTTTTCCAAAATAGTAGTCTGATTATTAGATGCCTTAAAAAAATTAAAGGAATTTTCTCGAGCTGTATCCGTGGCTAATTGTATATTTTCAGAAACTGATAGTGATTTCATAACCGATGTAACTTGAAACGTTCGATTTATCCCAAGCCTAGATTTTTTGTATTCTGAGACTCTTGTAACATTGGTACCTTGAAAAAAAATTTGCCCACTATCAGGAAATATTTGTCCAAATATTTGTGAAATTAGTGTAGTTTTTCCAGCTCCATTTGGGCCAATTATAGCATGTAGTTCTCCCACTAGTATGGATAGGTTAAGGTATTTCGTCGCTATCACACCGCCAAATTTTTTATTAAGGTTTTTAATTTCTAATATATTAGCCACAATTTGCACCTTACTTTGATAAGAGTGAGGATAAGCCACCCCTAAAAAAGAGGACCACAGCGATTAAAAGGAGCCCAAAAGGGAGGTGCCAATAAATTGTAATTGAAGATAAAACCTCTTCTAAAATGACAAACACTATTGCACCAAAAAGGGGACCCATCACCGTCGCAACACCTCCGAGTATTACCATAAACATCAATTCTCCAGACCTGGACCAATCGATCATTTCGGGAGATATGAACGTAGTAAAGTTTCCTAAAAGCACCCCAGCGAAACCACAAATAATTCCTGAAAATACAAAAGCTATTAATTTGTGAAGATAAACATTGTAACCTAGTGAAACCATACGAGCTTCATTATCTTTGATTCCAGATAAAATTAAGCCAAAGTTTGATTTTGTAATTAGATGAACAAGCCACATAAAAAAGATCAAGCTCAAAAATGATACTAAAAACATTTGGATGGGGTTATCTAGATTAATTAGTGGTATCTCCGATCTAGTATTTATAACCAAGCCGTCATCACTGCCATATTCTTCAATTGACACAAATAGATAGTAGGCCATTTGTGAAAATGCCATCGTAATCATTATAAAATAAACACCCTTTGTCTTTAAACATATCAGTCCTGTTAAAAATGCAAATAGGCCGCTAATCACTACAGCAATAGTGATATGTATAAACCCATTGTTTGTTGCTAGAAAATCTAATCCGCCATAAAGCCAGTGATGTGTTGGTATCCCAACAGCGTAGGCGCCAAGTCCTAAATAAGCTGCATGGCCAAAGGAAATCATACCGCCATATCCGAGGATCAGGTTCAAACCAACCGCAGCTATCGCCAAAATACATAAACGAGTAGCCAAATCTAGATAGAATGACATTCCAATTTGATGAAAAATAATCGGCAAGACTAATAGAGAAACTAAAATGAGAAACTTAAATGATCTGATAAATTGCATAAGCTTAGATTTACCGTAATCTCGGAGGGAACAAACCCTTTGGTTTAAACGACAGTATCAACGCCATCATTAAGTAGATCGACATTGAGGAAATTGCAGGAGCTGAATTTTCGGCAGCAGCTGTACTCATGAAGACTTTGAAAAGATCATCTAGAAAGGAGCGTCCAAGGGTATCAATTAATCCGATAAGCAAAGCAGCTACAAATGCGCCTTTCACAGAACCAATTCCACCTACTATAATTACCACAAAAGCAGTTATAATTATATTGTTTCCCATACCAATTGAAGCTTCTGTTATCGGCGCAATTAGCATTCCTGCAATTCCAGCCAGAGTTGCACCAATAGCAAACACGATTGCAAACAGTGTTCTTATATCAATGCCTAATGCTGCAACCATTGTTCTATTAGATGCGCCTGCTCTTATCAACATCCCTAATTTGGTAAAATTCACAAGCCAAAGTAGACCAAACGCTGCTGTTAGTCCCACTACGATTATCAATAGCCTAAATGTTGGTATTTCAATATTTTCTGAGATCATGATTTGCCCATCTAAGTAGTTTGGTAAAGGAATGGCAATTCCAGCCGGGCCCCAAATCAAATGAGCAATCGTATCAATCACCAGAATTGCACCAAATGTTCCTAGTACATGATCCAGATGATCCCTCGCGTAGAGTGGGCGTGCCAAAAAAATTTCAAACGCATATCCGATTATCGCAATAATGGGTAACGACAATATTACCGCAAATAAATAACTATCGAGTGCATAAGTTAGTGAAGCACAAATGAACGCGCCCAACATATAAATCGAACCGTGTGCAAGGTTTACGAAATCTAAAATTCCAAAAATTAAGGTAAGTCCCGAGGCAACCAAAAATAAAAGGACGCCCAATTGAAGCCCATTTAGTACCTGTATCAAAAGCAGAGTATAGTCCAAAACTGCCCCTAAATCTTTATAAGCTAAATGTCAAAGTTTTATATTGATCGAGTTATTAACTATTTTAACTTGCATTCGGCGGCATATGGATCCTGATGATTTGTCAAGACAGTGTCAATTACTTCTGTGGTCCAATTCCCATCTGAGTCTTCAACGACCTCTCTCAGGTAAAAATTTTGAATTGGAAAATTATTATTACCGTAAGAATATTTACCCCTAACTGAATTATAATCAGCGCTTTTTAGTGCCGACCGAAGCCCGACTAAATCATTCATATCTCCATCCACTGCGATCACGGCAGAAGCAATCATATTTATTGTATCATAAGATTGAGCTGCGTAGAATGACGGGTATTTTCCAAACCGTTCTTTGAAATCTTTAACAAACCTTTTATTGGCTTGATTATCCAAGGACGGATCCCATTGTTGTGTTACTTTTGATCCCACAATGCCTGAGAAATTTGCAGCCTGAAGTTTAGGTAATGATATGCCATCTATTGTAAATACTGAATATAATGGAAGCATATCCTTTAGTCCTGCTTGGTGATATTGTTTTGTAAAAGCCCCAGATGCAGCTCCAGGATAGAAAACGAACAACCCGTCAGCCCCCGATACCTTTGCCTTTGCAAGTTCAGCGGAAAAATCTAGCTGGGCATCAGCACCCCATTTTGTTAGATCTTTGCCAACTACTTGTCCTTTAAATGTGCGCTCTATTCCAGCTACCATATCTTTACCGGCTGCATAATTAGGAGCCATAATATAGAGCGATTTTATTCCATCTTTATTAAAAACTTCACCCATTGCCATTGGGGTTTGATCATTCTGCCATGAGGCGGAGAAAAAATTCTCATGGCATAATTTACTAGCTATTTGTGATGGTCCAGCATTGGAGGAAATCAATATTTTTCCGGCATCCAAAACGGACTTGCGCGATGCCAATAACACATGGCTCCATATATAACCGGAAATAATGTCAACTTTATCTTGCTTTAACAGCCGATCAGTTACTTGCTTTCCAGTATCAGGCGCAAATCCATCATCACCAAACACTACTTCAATATTATGTGCGCCAGCTTTTCCGTTTAAATGTTCTAACGCCAAATTAACCGCATTTTTCATATCTTCACCGATAACTGCAGCTGGTGTTGTTAATGTAGTTACAAACCCAACTTTAATATCGGCAGCAAAAACTGATGATATCACAAAATTGCAAAATATTATCGCAGCAAGCACTTTTTTCATTTTTCTCTCCTCAGAAAACGTCATTGGCAGCGAGAGCCTACCACAAACTCACCTGAGGTAAACTTAGTTTATGAAATTATTTTTCACAACCGACCATGGCAGTGCTTAAACTTTTTTCCTGAACCGCACGGACATAATTCATTCCGGCCTGTTGCTTGCCAACCTTTAGGCATTTGTTCAGGTGGGGTTTTTGCTCCGAGCGGCATTGAAGAATTTGATTTAATTGCTTTAGAACTTGCCGTTTTAGAAGTTTCCATGGGTTTTTTTTGTTCGTCCAAAAACTTCGCAATCATTGCCTTGCGTTCGGCATCAGTAAGAGGTCTTACTATGCTGAGCTGTTTTGTGACATCATATCTTAGACCATTTAGAAGACGCTCAAATAATTGAAATGCTTCATTTTTATATTCATTTAACGGATCTCTCTGAGCATACCCCCTGAAACCCACAACGGATCTCAAATGTTCTAATGTAATAAGATGCTCCCTCCATTTGGTGTCAATTGTCTGAAGCAAAAGCTGTTTCTCTACTTGTTGCATTGCCTCTTTGCCAAACGCTTTAGTTTTGTTGGCCATCATTGAGTTTGCCGCATCTTCAATACGTTCGGTTAACAACTCATCGTCTACGCCTTCTTCATTCGCCCAATCATCAATTGGTAAATCGAGGTTTATACCTTCTTTTACCGCATCTTTAAGACCACCGAGGTCCCATTGGTCGGGATACGACTTAGGTGGAATATGAACATTAATAAGATCGTCGATTACATCATTACGCATATCGTCAATTATCTCGGTTTGATCTTCAGCACGCATTATATCGAGGCGTTGTTCAAATATAGCAATTCGTTGATCATTCATCACATCGTCGAATTTTAATAATTGTTTACGGATGTCAAAATTTCGAGCTTCAACTTTAGATTGTGCACGTTCAAGGGACTTATTTACCCATGGGTGTATAATCGCTTCCCCTTCTTCCATACCTAGTGTTGACAAGACTTTATCTAGTCTCTCTGAACCAAAGATACGCATTAAATCATCTTCTAAACTCAGAAAAAAACATGTTTTCCCAGGATCGCCTTGTCTGCCGGAGCGACCTCTCAATTGATTATCAATTCTACGGCTCTCGTGACGTTCTGATGCTAAAACAAACAAGCCGCCAGCTTCGAGAACCTGGTTCTTGTCTTTTGAATGTTTTTCTTCAATAGTTTTACGTATTAGCTCTGGATTGGATTTTGGCTTGTCTTGCAAAGCTTCCAGAACTTGCATTTCCATGTTTCCGCCTAACTGTATATCAGTGCCACGGCCCGCCATGTTCGTTGCTATTGTTACTGCCCCAAATTTTCCTGCGTCAGCAACAATAGCTGCCTCTTGTTCATGTTGGCGTGCATTCAAAACATTGTGTTTTATGCCTGAGTCTTTAAGCAAGCTCGATAAGAGTTCAGATTTTTCAATTGAAGTCGTTCCCAAAAGAACTGGTTGACCATTTGAATTTGCATCTTTGACTTCTTCTACTATGGCAGCGTATTTCTCTTTTGCAGTTCTATATACTCTGTCATCTGCATCTACTCGCGTTATAGGCATATTTGTCGGAATTTCTAATACACCAAGCTTATATATCTCCATAAATTCGTCTGCTTCAGTGGCAGCAGTTCCAGTCATACCAGATAACTTTTCGTATAATCGGAAGTAGTTTTGGAAAGTGACGCTTGCTAACGTAACATTTTCGGGCTGAATATCACAGCCTTCTTTCGCTTCAATCGCTTGGTGAAGGCCTTCTGATAACCGTCTCCCAGACATCATTCGTCCAGTGAATTCATCGATGAGTACCACCTGTTTGTCTCTTACGATATAATCTTTATCTTTTGAAAACAGCTTATGCGCTCGAAGCCCCTGGTTAACATGATGGACTACCGTTGTACTTTCGGGGTCATACAGAGATTGAGTATCTGGCAGAAGGTCTCTTTTCCGAAGTTGTAATTCCAAAAAATCGTTTCCTTCGTCTGTAAATGTAACATTTCTCGATTTTTCATCGATTGTGAAATGATTTTCTTCTAAACTGGGGATTAGTTTATCAATTTGTATATACAGCTCTGATCTATCTTGAGCAGGACCGGATATAATGAGTGGAGTTCTAGCCTCGTCAACTAAAATGCTATCAACTTCGTCTACAATCGCAAAATAATGATGCTTTTGAGCAATTTGATCTATACTGGGTTTCATATTATCGCGCAGATAATCGAAACCTAACTCATTATTTGTTGCATATGTAATATCGCAAGAGTAAGCTTCCAGCTTTTCTTGATCTTCTTGCTGGGGATAAACTACCCCTGTTGTCATTCCTAGTGCAGTATAGACCTTCGACATCCACTCTGCATCTCTTTTTGCAAGATAATCATTCACTGTAACAATATGCACACCTTTTCCAACAAGAGCATTTAGATATGCTGGGAAGGTTGCCACCAAAGTTTTCCCTTCACCGGTTTTCATTTCGGAAATGTTCCCGCGATGCAGAAAAATTCCTCCAACCAATTGGACATCAAAAGCTCTCAGACCCAAAGCTCGCTTTGCAGCTTCGCGACAGTTAGCAAATGCCTCTGGAAGTAATTTATCAAGGGTTTCTCCTTCTTCATAACGCTGTTTAAACTCTTCGGTTTTTGAGGTTATTTCACTGTCAGAGAGAAGGCTGAAATCTTTTTCAAGTGAATTTATATTCTCGACGATAGCTTGTACGTCTCTTATCCGTCGATCATTTGGAGTGCCGAAAACTTTCTTTGCAATTTTTCCAAGACCTAACATTATATTCCTAACCCACAGGATTTAAATTTTATTACTACCGCTTTTATGGTCGGAAAACCTTAAACGTTTTAAGCGCACTAGTATAAACACATTATGCGATTTAAGGGGATGCATAAAAAGTGTCAACGCTCTCTATAATTTTACAACCACTTTCAGTCGCGTTATTCATAGCGTACATTAATAAACGAGTGTTTTTGTGCATAAGAATCGTGGACTATTTGCTTAAAAATTTACAAAGAACATATCTTCTTAATCAATATAGACCCTAGCGTATTTGTTGATTAAAAGGGATCAATAAAATTTATATTAGTACAAGTTCTTTGAAAAATTTTTAATTCTTTGTATGGGGTCATGTCATGTCTGCTATTTTAAAAGTTTCACCTTTGGCTCCGAAAAATTTTCCAAATATGTATTCTATACCAGGAGTAAGATTTGCCACAGTAAACGCTGGAATAAAATCAGGAAATGGTGAAGATGTCACTCTTATTGTTTTGGAAGCAGGAACGGTAGTCGCTGGTCTATTCACAAAGTCTATGACGAGATCCGCACCTGTAATCGATTGCCAAAATAAAATTGGAATGAAGATCAAAAATAACAGGGCTGCAATAATTATTAACGCGGGTAACGCAAATGCGTTCACGGGACGCCAAGGTGAAATAGCCGTTCATGAAATTGTCACAGCACTTTCAAAAAGAGTTGAGGTACCGGTCGAAAGAATATTCTCATCATCGACTGGAGTAATTGGTGAGCCGCTTGAATACGAAAAGATAATAAATGTGCTCGATTTTCTGGTCGACTCCGTTCATGAAGCTAAAATAGAGGATGCGGCCAGGGCTATAATGACTACAGACACCTTTCCTAAAGGTAGTAGTATCGAACTTAGTGATGAAAGAGCTAAAATCAAAATTTCTGGCATTGCGAAAGGTTCAGGTATGATTGCTCCAAATATGGGCACTATGCTGGTTTATATCTTTACAGACGCATTAATTGATAAAAGTGAATTGCAATCAATTATCACAGATTTGAATGAGGAAACTTTCAACTGTATTACAGTCGATAGCGATACCTCAACTTCTGATACCTTATTAGTGAGCGCAACGGGGAAAAGTGGTATTAAAGTTAATAAGAGCAATTTGGAGTTTCGTGAGGGATTACGTGAAGTGATGCTAGACTTGGCCCATCAAGTTGTATGCGACGGTGAGGGGGCAAGTAAGTTTATTCAAGTTCGTGTAAGTGGTGCAATTGACCAAAAAGAAGCTAAATTGCATGCCATGTCTATTGCTAATTCACCTTTAGTGAAAACTGCTGTTGCTGGAGAAGATCCAAATTGGGGTAGGATTGTTATGGCAATTGGTAAATCAGGTGCATCGGCTGATAGAGATAAATTGTCGATAAGATTAGGTGAAATTTTGGTGGCCGAAGATGGCTGGGTGTCTCCAACTTACAAAGAGGCAGATGGGGCAAAATATATGAAGCGACAACGTCTTAATTTAAATGTTGATTTGGGCCTTGGGACAGGTGAGGCAACAGTCTGGACCTGTGATCTGACTCAAACTTACATACAAATAAATGCTGATTATAGATCATGAAAGTTATATTAGTATCAGCAGTTGCACTTATCGATCGAGATGGGAGAGTTTTAATTACGCAAAGGCCTAAGGGGAAAAGCATGGAGGGATTGTGGGAATTCCCCGGTGGAAAAATTGAGTTTGGAGAAACTCCAGAAGACGCTTTAGTTAGAGAGCTACATGAAGAGTTAGGAATTGAAACCTGGTCGAGTTGTCTTGCTCCGCTAACTTTCGCCAGCCATGGGTACTCTGATTTTCATCTGTTAATGCCACTTTTTGCTTGCCGAAAGTGGGATGGAACTCCCAAACCCAATGAAGGTCAAAACTTAAAATGGGTGCATGTAAAAAATTTAAAAGATTTTCCAATGCCACCTGCAGATATTCCTTTGATAGCGGTTCTGCGTGATTGGCTATGAAATTAATCTAGTTTACGCTCAATTTCTTGGCGCTCGAAAATCTCTATGACATCATCATTTCGGATATCTTCATAATTCTCAAAAGCCATACCACATTCTTGGCCTGATTGAACCTCAGGAACCTCATCTTTGAAGCGTTTTAATGTTTTTAGGGTTCCTTCATGTATTACGACATTGTCACGCAATAAGCGAACACCAGCACTACGTCTTGCAACGCCCTCTGTTAAAATACAGCCTGCAACTTTACCTACTCCAGAAACTTTGAAAACTTCTTTAATTTGAGCATAACCAATAAAATTTTCTCGGATTTCGGCTGATAGAAGACCACTTGCTGCAGCTTTAACATCATCAACTAGGTCATAGATTACGGAATAATATCTGACTTCAACACCCTTTTGACTAGCCACCTGACGAGCTGAAGCATTTGCACGAACATTAAATCCAATTACTGGCGCATTAGAAGCTTCAGCTAGGCTAACATCTGTGTTTGTAATAGCCCCGACACCATAGTGCAGTACACGCACTCTTACTTCTTCATTTCCAATTTTTTCCATGGCTTGTACAATTGCTTCTGCAGAACCTTGCACGTCAGCTTTAACTAAAATTTGAAGCTCTGAAACATTTTCGTCTTCTTTAGCTTTCGCCATCATTTGTTCCAAGGTTGACGCACCAGCAGTCGCTCTCTTCTCTTTAGCAACTGCAATCCGGTAATCTGCAATTTCTCTGGCTTGGGCTTCAGTTTCAACAACATTCAAAACATCACCAGCTTCAGGTGTTCCATTTAATCCTAATACTTCGACGGGTACTGACGGCCCCGCGGTCTCAACACGTTTACCTTGGTCATTAATAAGTGCTCTAACCTTACCCCACTGCTCGCCCACTACGAAAATGTCACCCTGTTGTAACGTACCGCGCTGAACAAGTACCGTTGCTACTGGTCCCCGGCCTACATCTAGTTGTGCCTCTATAACTGCACCTTGAGCGGCCCTTTCTGGATTTGCAGTAAGTTCCAGTATTTCAGCCTGCAGCGCTATAGCTTCCAGTAATTCATCTAGTCCCGTCCCATTTATAGCGGAGACTTCAACATCTTGAACCTCGCCAGATAGTTTTTCCACAATTACTTCATGTTGAAGTAAATCAGTTCGTACTTTGTCTGAATTGGCTTCGGCGCGGTCAATTTTGTTAATTGCAACAATCATTGGCACATTCGCAGCCTTAGCATGATTGATAGCCTCAACTGTCTGTGGCATTACAGCGTCGTCTGCAGCTATAACTAAAACTACAATATCTGTAACCTGGGCACCTCTTGAACGCATCGAAGTAAACGCAGCGTGTCCTGGAGTGTCAAGAAAGCTTATAACATCCCCTCTTTTTGTTTCGACTTGATAAGCGCCAATATGCTGGGTAATTCCGCCTGCTTCCCCCGCTGTTACCTTGGTATCTCGAATTGCATCGAGCAAAGATGTCTTGCCGTGGTCGACATGACCCATGATTGTAACTACCGCTGGCCGTGGTTTTAAGTCAGTCTCTGCATCTGTTACCTCATTGATAACATCTTCAACGTCCGAATCAGAAACTCGTACAACCTTGTGTCCAAATTCTTCGACAATTAATTCTGCAGTATCAGCGTCAATAACTTCATTTTGGGTTACCATCATTCCCATTTTCAT
>CESW01008149.1_pt1 | contig 11823 bp, 9 predicted proteins | sample 531171 | NCBI WGS metagenome assembly CESW01 (sample SAMEA2621859, study PRJEB7988) | marine metagenome | biome: marine biome (ENVO:00000447); feature: surface water layer (ENVO:00002042); material: "saline water (ENVO:00002010), including plankton (ENVO:xxxxxxxx)" | depth 5 m
ACAGATAATGTTGAGATATATTTATCTTATAATGGTTCTTTCTCAGGCCTTCCTTCTACATCAGAAGTATTATTCAAAACTATATCACGTACAGAAATGTATGATGGTACTGTTGGTCTACCAAGACTAGATGTTTCATTATCACTTAGTGAAGCATTAAGTTTCATGGGAGTATCAAAATTCGGTGGTGGTGATATTGTAAATGTAAGATATGTATTGAACCTTACTGACGGGAGATCTTTCTCAAGAACAAACGTTACAGGTTCAATGACAGGTGTTTACTTTAGATCACCATACTTATATCCACTAATTATTGGATGTGAGCAACCTGCCGGTGAAATTGCAGCTCAACCTGGAACCTACACTATTAATGCTACTGATTCATACGGTGACGGTTGGTCAACTGGTGAAGCTCTTATTGTAACCGTAGACGGCAAAGAATACCGTTTTGGTTCCACAGTAACCTCACCATCAACTGTATCTAACGCTGGAAATGACTTTACTGACGGTGAGTCTTTCACTTACACATTTGATTTACCTGAAGGTGCTCAGAAAATGACATGGGCATGGTATTCAGGTTTTTATGATGACGAAGTTGGATTCACTATTTCTTTTACTAATACTAACGGAAAAACACAGTCTGTTGTTTCAAAGGGTATTTATCCTAATGGCGAAGCTGCTAGTCCTGGTGATGTGAAACCATTATCTGGAATGAGCATCTGCTTTTAATTAAAAACAGTTAGTGTGAAAAACAAAAAGGAGGCTAAAGCCTCCTTTTTTTTTATTAAAAATTAATATGGAGATTTACGGTATTAGAAGTATTATTGAAGCTATTGAGTCCTCAAATGAGATTTCGAGAGTGTACCTTATTAAATCTAATTATCACAAGAGTAATTTATTTAAATCATTAGTTGGTTTATTAGAGAATAATAATATCAAATACTCATTTGTACCCAAAGAAAAATTTAAAAAATACAATGATAAAAATCATCAAGGAGCAGTTGCGGTATCATCTCCAATTAAATTATTATCAATTGATGAGCTATTAACAGTTACATTTAATAAAAAATCTCCAAAAACGTATGTTTTACTTGATGGTATTACTGACGCTAGAAATTTTGGAGCGATTATTAGAACTGCTGTTGCGTCTAATGTTGATGGAATAGTTATACCTCAGAATAACTCAGCACCAGTAAACTCTGATGTGGTAAAGACATCATCTGGAGGAATATTTAAAATACCGATAGCAAGAGTTAATAATATTAAAGATGCAATTTTACACCTTAATTCTTTAGAAATTAATATTATTAGTCTATCTGAAAAAGCAGATAAGACAATATATGATTATAATTTTAAAGAGTCTACTGCAATTATTATGGGATCTGAAGAAAAAGGTATATCTAAAAGTGTATTAACACTTTCGAATGATATATTAAGAATACCTATTAACTCAAAGATTGATTCACTTAATGTTTCATCTGCATTTTCAGCTGTTACATTTGAAATCATTAGACAAAGAAATTTTTAAGCTAAAAGATGTAATTTAGTAAAAAATTTAAGTTGCCTTTAAAAAACAATCTTTACTTAATCATAATTTTTTTATTCATAAGTAGTTGTAGTTCAAGTATTTATGAAAAATTTGAAGATTTAATTCTTACAGAAAATACCTTTATTGTTAATGATACAATAGTCAAAAAAAACCCTGTAAAATTACTAATTCAACCCTCTAATCCAACAAACAAATTTCTTGGATATCCTCTTGGCCTGTACATTTATAATTTGTCTAATGAGAATCCAGATGAGAGATTTGATTCATGGATTAAAAAAAAACCAAAAAGATATTCTAGGCTTTCCAAAATAATATCAGAAAAACAAATAAATCAACTGAAAAAATATAATAACTCATTTAATGAGTTTATTAAAAATCTTGGGCAGGAACCCTTCAAGCTTGTTGATAGTGATGTCAGAGGTAATATGTCTCGATTAAAACAATTTTATAATAATGAAGGTTATTTTGATTCAGAAGTAGAAGTAGATACAATTGTAAACGGTAACAAGGTCAACCTTCAATATAGAGTAAGAAAAAACAATAGATACTTAATCGACTCAATATCTTTAAAATTTATGTCAAGTGATATAGACTCTCTTTATAGAATCACTAAAAATTTAAGTTTTGTAAAAAAAGATGAATACTTCTCTATTAATAAATTACTCTTTGAAAGAGACAGGCTTATATCATTATTTAAGAATAATGGCATACATGATTTTCAAGAAAGAAGTATAAATTTTAACGTTTTGATTGATAGTACTGGTAATAATAAGAAAATTCCACTGATATTGTCAATAAATAATAGGAGTGAAGAAGATGTATATAGTATTAGAAAAATTAATGATATAAATATTTATGTTGAGTCTTTGGATGAGCTTTCAAATATTGGCTCATACACAGATTCTATTAACTATAATGGTATTAAAATATTTTCAAAGGGAAATTTAAATTATTCATTAAGATCTTTGACAGAGCCAATATTTTTAAAAAAAAATAAAAAATATAATGAAAATGATAAGCTTTTAACTTCTAGATATTTTTCTAATATTGGTGCATTTAAATATCCAAGAATATTAGTTGAAGAGAAGAATGATTCTTTAAACACTTCAATATACTTGTTACCAAGAGATAGATTTAGTTTAGGATTTGATTTAGACTTTACTCATTCTAATATTGAAGATTTTGGAATTTCATTTGGAACAAATTTTAACATTAGAAATATATTTAGAGGCACAGAAAATCTATCAGTAAATCTAAATAATAGTATTGGTGCATCAAGAGATTTAGGTGACCCCGAAGATTCATTTTTTAATCTTCTTGAATTAGGCGGAAATATTAACCTAAGAATTCCAAGAGCTATTCTTCCATTTAAATCATATAATTTCATAAAAAAAGAGATGAATCCTCAGACAAATATTATTATTGGTTCAACCTTTCAAAAAAATATTGGTTTGGATAAACAATATTACTCTGGAATATATGAGGTCAATTGGAACCCATCAAAATATTCAAAAATTAATTTTAAACTACTTGATTTTGAATATGTTAATAATCAAAATATATCTAATTATTTCAATGTATATAAAAATTCCTATGATAAGCTTAATTATATTTCATCAATCTATAATTTGGATCAAACAACTCTTGATCAAAATGGAAACCTTACCATTCCAGAAGGTTCAGAAAAATTTATTTTACAAGTTCTCAATGATGAGACAACATTAAACTCAAGTTCTGATTTTTATAAAAATGTAAATTCAATTTTGGAGAGAAAAGAGAGATTAACAGAAAATAATTTAATTGTTGGATCCTCAATTACAATTAATAGAAATAGTCAAGAAAACTTCTTAGATGAAAACTTTTCAAGATTGAGACTTAAATTTGAAATGGTAGGAAATTTATTCAATGAATTACTAAGGCCTGGAAATCTGAATTCCAATAATAAAGTTGAAATATCTAATATTTTACCATCACAATTCACCAAAGCTGAAATTAACTATGTTAAACGTATTTTATTAAATAACGGAAATGTTTTTGCATTTAGAGCTTTTACTGGAATAGCTATACCCTACGGTAATTCTAATTATATTCCTTTCACAAGATCGTACTACGCTGGTGGTTCAAATGACAATAGAGCATGGAAAGCTTACAAGCTAGGACCAGGGAGCAGTAATAATATAAATGAGTTTAACGAAGCAAATTTTAAGATTTCTCTAAATTTTGAATATAGAAATAAAATATCTGGAAATCTTAATGGAGCATTTTTTGTTGATATGGGAAATATTTGGAATGTTAATGACAATATTGATGACAATTCGATGACTTTCAATAATTTTTCAGATTTGAGTGAGTTAGCAATTGGAACTGGAATAGGATTAAGGTATGATTTTAACTTTTTTGTATTAAGATTAGATACTGCATTTAAAACATACAATCCAGCAAATAAAAAAAGCGAAAGGTGGTTTAGTGATTTAAGTCTAAAAAAAGCTGTATTTAATATTGGTATTAATTACCCTTTTTAGAAATAAGTTTAATATTTTTGAAAAAAGTTTACAATTATTTATCTTGAACAATAACTTCATTTTTGGAAAAAAAAATCAACAGATATTCAACCTTGCAAAAGAGAAGAAATTTGCTCTTCCTGCTGTCAATGTCTCTGGAACTAATACAATAAACTCGGTATTAGAAACCGCTTCTCAACTTAATAGTCCAGTTATAATCCAATTCTCTAATGGTGGGTCGCAATTTATTGCAGGAAAGGGGATGCCCAACAATAGTTTTAATTCTGCAATTTCTGGATCAATAGCAGGAGCATATCATATTCATAAGACTATTCAAGAATATGATGCAAAAGTAATAATCCATACTGATCATTGTTCAAAGAAATTGCTCCCTTGGATAGATGGTCTAATTGAGTATGGAAAAGATTTCTACATTAAAAATAAGTATCCATTATTTTCATCTCATATGATTGATCTCTCGGAAGAACCGCTTGAAGAAAATATATCTATTTGTAAGGAATATCTGAAAAAATTGACTGATCTAGAAATGACATTAGAAATTGAGCTAGGAGTTACAGGAGGAGAAGAAGATGGTGTCGACAATACTAATATTGAGTCATCAAAGTTATACACTCAACCAGAAGAAGTTGCTTATGCTTATTCTGAGCTAATCTCTGTAAGTGATAAATTTATGATCGCTGCAGCGTTTGGTAATGTCCACGGAGTTTATAAACCAGGAAATGTCAAGTTAACACCTAAAATATTAAAAAATTCTCAAGAATATGTGTCTAATAAATTCAATCTTCCAAAAAATTCATTGGATTTTGTTTTTCATGGAGGCTCGGGCTCTTCAGTTGAAGAAATAAGAGAAGCAATTGACTATGGTGTCATTAAGATGAATATTGATACAGATCTTCAATTTGCATTTACTGAAGGTATTAGAGATTATATTTTGGATAAAAAAGATTTTTTAATGTCTCAAATTGGAAACCCTGATGGCAATGATATTCCAAATAAGAAATTCTATGATCCAAGAAAATGGCTCAGAAAGGGTGAAGAAACTCTCAAAGTTAGATTAACAAAAGCTTTTGAAGACTTAAATAATATAAATACCTTAGATTAAAGTGCATTATTATGAGTTGGTTTAAGAGAACAAATAAGAATATAAATACTAAAACCAAGGAAAAAAAAGATATTCCAGCAGGGCTTTGGTACAAGACTCCAACTGGTAAAGTTATTGAAACGAAGGAACTTGCTGAAAACATGTATGTAAGTCCAGAGGATGATTACCATGTGCATATTGGTAGTAAGGAATATTTTGAAATTCTTTTTGATGGAAAATTCAAAGAAATCGGAGGAAATATAGCTCCTGTTGATTTTTTAAAGTTTAAAGATCAAAAGAAATATTCTGAAAGACTTAAAGATGCGCAGAGTAAAACAAAATTAAAAGATGCAATTAGAGTTGGCTTCGGTAAATCTTATGGAAAAGAAATTGTTATTGCTTGTATGGACTTTAATTTCATTGGTGGCTCAATGGGGTCTGTAGTTGGCGAGAAAATTTCTATGTCAATTGATTATGCAATAAAAAGAAAATCCCCTCTTGTTGTAATATCTAAATCAGGTGGTGCTCGAATGATGGAATCTGCAACTTCACTAATGCAAATGGCTAAAACCTCTGCTAAATTAAATGATCTATCTGAATCAAGTCTTCCATACATATCATTATGTACTGACCCAACTACAGGAGGAACCACTGCATCTTTTGCAATGCTTGGGGATATTAATATAGCTGAACCTAAAGCTCTAATTGCATTTGCAGGACCTAGGGTTGTTAAAGATACTACAGGTGAAGATCTTCCTGAAGGGTTCCAAAAGAGTGAATTTCTTCTAGAAAAAGGATTTCTTGATTTTATCTCACACAGAAAAGATTTAAAGAAAAAAATTAACCTTTACATTGATTTAATTCAGAATAATTCTGTTCGCAAATATGATTAAATAATTTATTTTTCTAAATATATTCTAGTATATTTGCGGCTCAAATAAATAAATGACAGTACTTAAGAAAGAAGACATCTTTAAAGAGTTTGGAAAAAATAATAAGGACACTGGCTCATCTGAAAGTCAAATTGCCCTTTTTACTAAAAGGATTGATAATTTATCAAATCACCTAAAGTCAAATGCCAAAGACTTTAATACAGAAAAATCTCTTGTTAAAATGGTTGGTAAAAGAAGAAATTTACTTGAGTACCTAAAGAAAACTGATATTCAAAGATATCGTGATATTATAAAAAAACTAGGCATTAGAAAATAGCATTTTAGTTTGGTTGTCTTCATTACACACAACAAATAAATAACCAATACTAAAATTATGAATCCAAAACCTTTATTTCAAACTATAAAATTATCAGATGGTAGAGAAATTACTATCGAAACAGGTAAACTTGCCAAACAGGCTCATGGCTCAGTAGTGATAAAAATGGGCAAATGTATGCTTCTTTCTACTGTTGTTTCTAATTATGGAGCCTCTTCACTAGACTTTTTACCTTTAACAGTTGATTACAGAGAAAAATTTGCTTCAGCAGGAAGGTTTCCTGGTGGGTTTTTTAAAAGAGAGGCTAGACCAAGTAATGAAGAGATTTTAACAATGAGAATAGTAGACAGAGTATTACGTCCACTTTTTCCTAAAGATTATCATTCTGAGACTCAAGTAATGATTCAATTAATGTCTCATGACGAAGATGTAATGCCAGACGCTCTTGTAGGTTTAGCTGCATCTGCTGCGATTTCATTATCGGATATTCCATTTGATGGGCCTATTTCTGAAGTAAGGGTTGCAAGGATTGATGGCAACTTTATAATTAATCCATCAAAAAATCAGTTAGAAGAATCTGATATTGATATTATGGTAGGAGCAAGTGAAGATTCAGTTGTAATGGTTGAAGGTGAATTTGATGAAATTTCTGAAGAAGAAATGACAGATGCGATTAGGTTTGCTCATGAAGAAATTAAAAGACAAATTGAAGCTCAAAACAATCTAATTAAACAAGCTGGAATCAGTTCTGAAAAAAGAGAATATGATGGTGCAGAAGAAGATCAAGACTTAGAATCTGAAATCATAGAAAAAGTATACGAAAAATCATATGAAATAGCTAAAAAAGGATTATCAAAAAATGAAAGAAGTGATCAATTTAGCTCACTTAAAGAACAAGTTATTGATTCTTATGATGAGGAGACTATCGAAGAAAAGAAAGACTTGATTGTCAAATATTTCAACAAGACACAAAAGAAAGCTGTTAGAGATCTTGTTTTAAAAGAAGGTACTAGACTAGATGGAAGAAAAACAGTTCAGATCAGAGATATATGGACTGAGGTTGGATATCTTCCTTCCACACATGGTTCTGCAGTATTTTCTCGAGGAGAAACCCAATCATTAGCTTCTGTTACATTAGGAACTAGTAGAGAAGTCAATGTAATAGATATGCCAACAGATCAATCTGAAGAAACTTTTTATTTACATTATAACTTCCCACCCTTTTCAACTGGAGAAGCGAGACCTCTAAGAGGGACCTCAAGAAGAGAAGTAGGTCACGGAAATCTTGCACAAAGAGCACTTAAAAAAGTAATGCCAATTGATTGTCCTTATACTGTAAGAATAGTTTCTGAAATTTTAGAATCAAATGGTTCATCATCGATGGCATCAGTATGTGCAGGTTCTCTTGCATTAATGGATGCTGGTATTAAAATTAAAAGTAATGTTTCTGGTATTGCTATGGGTCTTATTTCGGAGGGAGATAAATATGCCGTTTTATCAGATATCTTGGGAGATGAAGATCATCTTGGGGATATGGACTTCAAAGTTACTGGAACTAAAGATGGAATTACTGCATGTCAAATGGACATTAAGATAAAAGGCCTTAAATATGAAATTTTAATTGAGGCTTTAAATCAGGCAAAAAAAGGGAGACTTGAAATTTTAGAAAAACTTGATGATTCTATAGACAAACCAAATAAGACTGTAAAAGATCATGCTCCTAAAATGATTACTATGGAAATCGCTAAAGACTATATTGGAACAGTCATTGGTCCTGGAGGTAAAAATATTCAGGAACTTCAAAAAGAGTCAGAAACAACAATAGTAATAAATGAAAAGAATGAAGTTGGTGTAATCGAAATACTTGGTGTTGATCAAGAAAAGATTGACGATGCAATTGAAAAAATTAGGAATTTAATATTCGAGCCTGAAATTGACGAAGTTTATAAAGTAAACGTGGTGAAGATACTTGACTTTGGAGCAGTAGTTGAATTTGTTCCAGGTAAAGAAGCTCTACTCCATGTCTCTGAAATTGCATGGGAAAGAGTTGATAAAGTAACAGATTATATAAATCTAGGTGATCAGCTTGAGGTTAAATATTTAGGAATTGATAAAAGAACAAGAAAACAAAAAATTTCAAGAAAAGTTTTACTAAAGAAAAAATAAATTTTTTTTCACTTTGGAACAATTTTTGTGGCATAATTTAGTCTATGAGACAATTAAAAATAACAAAACAGGTAACAAACAGGGAGACAGCATCTCTAGATAAATATCTTCAAGAAATTGGTAAAGTTGATTTAATTAGCGCAGAAGAAGAGGTTGAATTAGCGCAACGAATAAAAAAAGGTGATCAATTTGCTCTCGAAAAGCTTACAAAAGCTAATTTAAGATTTGTTGTCTCAGTTGCTAAACAATATCAAAATCAAGGACTAACACTACCAGACCTTATAAATGAAGGAAATCTTGGTTTAATAAAAGCAGCTCAAAGATTTGACGAAACAAGAGGTTTTAAGTTTATTTCATATGCTGTGTGGTGGATAAGACAGTCTATTCTTCAAGCTTTGGCTGAGCAGTCTAGAATTGTTAGATTACCATTAAATAAGATTGGCTCAATAAACAAAATCAACAAAACCTATGCTTTTTTAGAGCAAGCACATGAACGAGCTCCATCAGCAGAAGAAATTGCCAAAGAGCTTGATATGACTGTAAATGATGTTAAAGAGTCTCTTAAAAATTCCGGCAGACATGTATCCATGGATGCTCCTCTAGTTGAAGGTGAAGATTCAAATTTATATGATGTTCTTAATAGCGGTGAATCTCCAAATCCTGATAGACAACTTCTTCATGAGTCTCTTAGGACTGAAATTGAGAGAGCTCTTGACACTCTTACTCCTCGAGAAGCTGATGTTGTTAGACTTTATTTTGGTCTTGGTAATCAACATGCTATGACTCTAGAGGAAATAGGTGAAACATTTGATCTTACTAGAGAAAGAGTCAGACAAATTAAGGAAAAAGCCATAAGGAGATTAAAACATACTTCAAGAAGTAAAATTCTTAAAACATATTTAGGTTAGATTATTAAACTTCAATGTTTATATCTTTTTTAGCTGGACTTACCTAAATTATTTATTAAATTTTATCTTATCAAAAATTATAATGTCAATAAAAATAGCTCCTTCTATTCTTGCTGCTGACTTTAGCAACCTTTCGAGGGTATGCGAAATAGTTGATAAAAGTGTTGCCGACTGGTTCCATCTTGATATAATGGATGGAGTATTTGTACCAAATATTTCATTTGGTATGCCAATAGTTAGTTCAATTAGGAAGTTGACATCAAAACCACTGGATGTTCATTTAATGATTACTAAGCCTGAAAAATATATTGATAAATTTATTGAAATAGGTTCTGACATAGTAACTGTTCATATTGAAGCGACATCTAAAATGGAGAATATTTTAGATAAAATTGCAAAATCCAAAATTAAATCAGGAATTGCAATTAATCCAAACACTCCAATTAATGAATTAGAGAACTACATAGATAGAATTAACTTAGTTTGTCTAATGGGTGTTCATGCAGGTTTTGGAGGACAACAGTTTATTGAAAATACATTTGAAAGGCTTGTAGAACTAAAAAATTTAATCAAAAATAAAAATTCTTCTGCTTTAATTGAAATTGATGGAGGTGTAGATAATACCAACAATAAAAAACTTGAGTCTTTAGGAGCAGATATTCTTGTTGCAGGAAACTATATTTTTAAATCCTCTGATATAAATAAAGCTATAGGTTCGCTTAAATAGTTAGTTAAAATTTGGATAGACTAAAAAAAATAGCAAAAAATTTAGATTCTAAAGATAATCTATCAAAATTCAGAGAAAAATTTATTTTACCTGAGGACAAAATATACCTTGATGGAAATTCACTTGGCGTCTTAGCTAAAGACACAATAGATGACATTAACTACACTATTAAGGAAGAATGGGGGAACAATTTAATTTCAAGCTGGAATAGTAGTTGGATTAAACTTCCTAGGATAGTTTCTCAAAAGTTAGCCTCTATAATTAAATCTGATAAGGATGAAGTATATATTGGAAGTTCTACCTCAATTAATCTTTTTAAGCTTATTAAAAGTATCCTACAGTCAAATAAAAGCATAGCTAATATAACAACTGATAATCTAAATTTTCCCTCAGATAAATACATATGTGAACAGATTGCTAAAGATTTTAAAATAGAATTTAATTTTTTAGACTATGGGAATGATTTAATTGCTGATATTGAAAAATTAAAAGAATTTATTAAAAAAAAAAGAGGAATTATAGTTTTATCACATGTAGCTTATAAATGTTCATATAGATACCCTATTAAAGAAATTAGTAAATTTAGTAAGGATAATAATACCATTGTTATATGGGATTTAAGTCATTCCATTGGGGCTGTCAATATAGATGTGGACTTAAATCAAGTTGATTACGCTGTAGGGTGTACTTACAAATATTTAAATGGGGGGCCTGGTTCACCTGCATTCATTTATGTTAGGGAACAAGAACTTAGGAAATTAAAATCACCTATAAGAGGATGGTTTAGTCACGATAAACCATTTGAATATTCTGATGAATATAAGGAATCTAATTCCATTTATAAATTTTCAAATGGAACACCTCATATACTCTCTTTATCAACACTAAAAACTTCATTAGATATAACAATAGAGGCAACCACAGATGAACTAAATATTAAATCTGCTAAACTGTTTGATTATTTTGTATCTATATATACAGATGAGTTAAAAAAATTAAATTTTAAGTTACTAACACCTATGGATAAGAGTAAAAGAGGTTCTCATATTGCAATCAGTCACAAAGAAGCATGGAGAATTTCAAAATGTTTGATAAATCCTATTGATAATGCTAAATTGAGTTTTATTATAGATTTTAGACCTAAGAATATAATCCGAATAGCATTAACTCCACTTTACACCTCCTTTGAGGATATTTATTCAATAAGCAAAAGATTAATTAATATAGTTAATGAAGAGGAATATAAACAAAAAGATTACTCGATGGAAGGAGTAACCTAAAATCTTATTTAGTTTAACTCATTAATTTTCTTTTAACAATTTCAGCAATTACTCTGCCCTCAGCCTGACCAGATACTTTTTCAGTTACACCAGAGATTACCTTACCCATATCTTTCATTGAATCTGCACCAATATCTATTATAACTTTATCAATAATTTCTGATAAAACTGACTCACTTAATTGAGCTGGCAGAAATTCAGATATTATATCAGCTTGAGAAATTTCAATATTAGCTAACTCATCTCTTTTTTGTTCTAAATATATTTTTGCACTTTCATTCCTTTGTTTTACCATTTTTTGCAAAATTTTTAAAATAATTGATTCCTCAATACTATCTTTTGATCCCGATTTGGTTTTTTCAATTAATATGGCTGATTTTA
>CESW01265363.1_pt1 | contig 11782 bp, 9 predicted proteins | sample 531171 | NCBI WGS metagenome assembly CESW01 (sample SAMEA2621859, study PRJEB7988) | marine metagenome | biome: marine biome (ENVO:00000447); feature: surface water layer (ENVO:00002042); material: "saline water (ENVO:00002010), including plankton (ENVO:xxxxxxxx)" | depth 5 m
TCGGAGAAATCTCTATTTTTGTTCATATGATCTTGAAAAAAAGCCTGATATTTTTTTTCGTGTGGAATTTCAAACCCTATAGAAGAATTATGGATGTCGTTTGCCCAATCCTTCAACTCCCCCTTCAACCATTTTGCTAATGGAACATCAAAACCTTTTTTCTTTTGGTAAATGATTTCCTCAGGTAAATACTTTGAAAGTATTCTTTTTAAAATTATCTTTGTTTTACTTTTATTTAATTTTTTATCGATTGGAATTTGCTTTGAAAGCTCGATAATTCTTTGATCTAGGAAAGGAGCTCTTAATTCCATTCCATTGAACATTGAGGCCCTATCTGTTTTAACAAGGATGTCATTTGAAAGATAATTTTTAAAATCAAAAATCATAAATTTCTCTATAAGAGAAATATCTAAATCCTTATCTTTGATAAATTCAGAATAGAATTTGCTTTGCGGGAGAAACTTATTTTGAGTTTTATTTAGAATAGAAAAATAAAGATTCAAATGATCAGTTTTATCTGACGACTTTATTGATAAATTTATCCATCTGACCATATCAGTAAATGATTTATTAGAAGAACTAAATGGTGGAAGACTTACACCCAAAATACTCAATACTTTAAAAATATTTCTTAGATATTTAAATAAGGTTAAATACTTATAGCGGTTATAGCCTGCAAAAAGCTCATCTCCACCATCTCCAGTTAAATTTACAATTGAACCTTTTTGTTTTACTGATTTACAAATCAGCATAGTTGGAAGCATTGACTTATCAGCAAAAGGCTCGTCATAAACTTCCGATATTTGAGGAACTGAATCTAAAAGATTTTTGGATGTAAAGTTTATCGTATGATGTTGAGTACCTAAAATGTTGGCTACCTTCTTTGCCTTTTCGGATTCGTCATAGGAAAAATTATCAAAACTTATCGTATAGGTATTAAGATCGTCTTTAAGTTTTGAAGCAATTGAAGAAATTAAGCTTGAATCAATCCCTCCAGATAAAAAACATCCTAAATTTCTATCGCTTATAAGTTGTTGATCTATAACTTCATAAAGCTCTCTTTCCAATAAATCTTCATGATTATCAAGGAAAGTTCGTTCTGAGACTTCTTCAAAATCCCAATACATTTTCTCAGAAACTTTAATTTCATTATTATGAAAATTACCTATTAAATAGGAACCAGGTAAAACTTTTTTTACGTTTTTATATATAGAATATGGTGCTGGGAAATTACCTTGAGTCAAAAAAAAATTTATTGATTCTTGATCAAATTGCCTCTCATCTTTTTTTAAAATCTTAGAAATACAATTCACTTCCGAAGAAAAATAAAACCTTTGATTATCTAGAAAATATGACACTGGTTTTTCCCCCGCTCTATCCCTCGCAAGAATAAATTCCTTTTTTTTAAAATCGATGAAAAAAAATGAAAACATTCCCCTTATCTTTTCAAGCGCATAGTCAACACCATAATTATTTATCAAATGTAAAAGTATTTCTGTATCAGAATTTCCTTTAAAAATTACTTTGTCTAAATAAGATTTTTTAATAGATTTGTGATTATAAATTTCACCATTAAATACTAAGCACTTACTTCTATCTTCAGTAAACATTGGTTGATCTCCATTCGCAGATAGGTCAATTATTGATAGCCTGCTGTGAGATAAGCCTATGGGATTTTCATCAGATACAAATAAATTAAATTTATCAGGGCCTCTTTTTTTTATATCTTCTGATAAAACTTGTAATTTTTGTAAAACTTGAGAAGGATCCTCAAAATCAATAATTCCTGCAATTCCACACATTATTTATAAAAAAAATCTATTATTTTAGAAGCTCTTTTTTTCCATGTATTTTTTTCTACTAGTGTTTTTGCATTCTTTGTCAGATATTCAGTATTGTTGGCATTCAAAGCTTTACTAAAAACATTATATAAATTATTTGATGAGTCATTACTTGAATATATAAGGGAATTTTTATCATTAATTACTTCTTTCAGTGAGCCATAATCAGGGGTCACAGTTATATTGCCTGTAGCAAAGTACTCAAAAATCTTTAGTTGAGAGCAAAAGTTTATATTTGGATGCGATTTTTCTATTAAGTTTAGCAATATATCTGAAGATTTTTGATACATAGAGACCTCAATTTTATCTAAATAACCTCTGAACTTTAGATTTTTTGGAAAAGAATCTACATTGAGTAAATTTTTAAAATTTGTTCCATCATCACCTAAGACAAAAAAATCAACATTTTCATGCTTATAAATGAGATCTAAAAAATTTTTCATATCTCTATGTGGCCCAACAGTTCCTGTATAGAGAGCAACTTTTTTTTTGGAAGCTATATCTAATTTATTTCTTATAGTTTTTTTATCAAAATTAATGCTTTCATATAAGTCAAAATCAACCGCATCATGAGCTACGAGAATAGAATTCTTGCTGACATTTAGTTCATCAGAAACATAAGATTTTAAATTCTCTGAAATTGCGACAAATTTCATAAAGTTTTTAAAAAATTTAATAAATATCATTCCATTTCTAGAAGGAGGTTTATGTATCTCATAAACACATTTTTTTCTTAATAAAATACTGACCAAAACAACTATTAGGTCTCTTGTATAAACCATGGTTATATCTTTTTTAAGGAGCATAAACTTAAAAAGTCTTATAAAAAAAAGATAATTGTTATTTGTTTCAGCACTAAAAAGATTTTTACTCCTTATATTTTTATGTATTAACCTTTTTGGATCTTTAATGAAAGCATAAAAATCTATATTCTGGTTAAGATCAAACCCCTTAATTTGACTCATTATTTGAGATGACGCTGCAGCGCCTGATAATGAATGCTTAGTAGCGTATAAGATTTTATAGCTCATAAATAAAAATCACTGTGCAAGTCTTATGTACCTGGACTGTTCTGTATCAAAGAAAAGTTCTCCAGTTGCTATATTTTCTATAATAACCAGAAAATTAAAACCCGAAATTAAGACAAAAACTGTGATCATTTTTCTGTACTCGTGGTGTGTATATTTGAAAAATAAATAAATTGCAATCGGGACAACTACGATGAAGTATCTGAGTGCATATGGAGCAAAAGGAATAGATAAAAAAGTAAATGATAAGAAAAATAGCAGAAATTTATATGAATATTCGTCAAATCCGCTAGTGAATTTTGTGTTGCGCAACATGAGAACTGGGAGAATTAAAGGTATCGACATTTGCAAAAGGACACCTGTAGGTCTTGAAAATTCTTGAAGCTCTGCGGTGTTAAATCTAATGCTCTCGTTGTAGAAATCTCTCACTGCCTCTGCAAAAGGTAGAGCATTTAAAATAAAAAATAAGACAAATGTAATAAAAACTCCATTTAGTAACATCCATCTTGGGATGAAAACAAACGGCAGAAGAAATAATGAAAGGAGAACAATAAAATCATGAATGAAAAATGAAATAATCCCCAAAAAAATAGAGAGGATAAATCTCTTTTCAAAGAAATACCTAATGGAAAAAAACAAAAAACATAGTGCAATCGATGACCTTAATGGATTTATTGATGATTCAAGAAATAATCTTGAAAACAAAACCAGAAACAATGAAAGAATAATTACCTTTCTTTCATATTGAGAAGAAAAAAGAAGAAGAAAAGTTAAGAAAATTAATGCAAAAGTGATTCCAAACCCATAGGTAGAAATATCGAATTGACTTAAAATGAATAAGAAAAACCAAAAAATTATATCTCCTCCGCCAATTGTGAGTTGTTCTGCAAAATTGTAAATTGATGTAAAAGATTTAGTTATTAAATAATAATTATAAAAATCATCGCCATAAGATAAGTTTTTCATGGAATAAAAAGCCATGAATGACAAGCAAATCATCACGATGGAGGCAAAAAAGAATCCATTACCTTCCTTTCTATCTATAGTTTTAGAAAAAGAATAAATTAAAGTTATTGGAAGCATGTAAAGAAATGTGAAAATAATTAATGTAAAAGGAGAAAACATACTTGATTCAATCAATAAACTAAATTTACCAAAGAGCTCTTATAGTCAGTTTTACTTGATTTCTCCCAAAATTTAATCTTCAGATCTTCAATCTGGCTGTCCGTCATTTTTAAGTAATGACTCAAATAATTTTCAAATGATTGTAAATCTTTGCAGTTTTTGACTAAAGATTTTTTTATGATAACACTATTGGATGATTTAGGATTTCCTACTGATAATGATGGAATAGAAAATAATAGGGCCTCAAGTAAAACTGTAGATTCATGACCAATCAACAATAAGGGTTTAAATTTCAGTAAATCCTCCTCCAAAGTTGAACCAGAAGAAAAAGTTACATTAAGCCCTTCAATTGAAGGAGTATTAGAAATTAGCCCAGGTTTTTTTCTAAATATTAAATTATATTCATCAGGAATAATTTTCATGTAAGGTAGAGAGGCATGAAAATCGAAGTTAGATTCTTCTAGAAAAATTATATTGTTCAACTTAGGTGATATTTTTATAGAGTTTGACTTAATCCTTGGATGGCCACAAATTAGAATTTGTTTTTTTTCATAATCGGGATTAATTTCTTTTAAATAAATCTTGAAAAATTTATTCCAAACCAAATAGTTGTCAAATGTTTTGCCTTTCAAACCAACATGAAATTCTTCAATCGTTGCGTGCTGGTATGCAGTAGTTTCAATTCCTTTAGCCTCACATAGAAGTCTAAGAATTCCAGTATGTCTGGCATCATCAATAAAAAGAAACTTTGATACTTTCATAAGAGTTAACAAAAAGCCTAGAATATTAATTTCTCTTTTTGATTTATTTTTTATAAAAGTGATAAAGGTTGCATCGTCATCTTCGATAGCTTTTGGTATCCTCAAACTAAAAAAATATAAAACTGATTCAAAATATATTGGATTAGAGACTTTAAAAGAGTTTTTCAAGGAATAAAAAATATTTGAGCAATGAAAAAAATTTATAGTTGTTCTGGGTTTAACTATCTCTAGAATATGTTCAGATCTCTTGTCATAATTTTTAGAATTGTTATCGATATCGATCAAATAATGAGCGATGTTAAATTTTTTAAAAGACAAATTAATTGAGACTAAAGTAACTATTGACCGAAGTAATAAAAAGGAATGAATTAAAAAATAAAAAACTCTATTAACTTGATTGTTTTGATTTGTCTTATTTTTTATTAAATACCTTTTGTAAATAAGTTCATAATTTGCCTTTATGACGTCATCATCATTCTCAGATGTAAATTTATTGAAATTTAAGAGTGCTATTTTTTGATTTTCTTTCATTCAAAAATACTGTTTTAAACTCCAATCTATGAAAGAATCCCACGAAAATCTTTCTCCTGCTGTTCTACAATCATTACTTATGTTTTTGCTGCTAGACCCTTCTAATTTATCAATAATGCATCGAAAGGCATTTGCTATGGAATCCATATTCGATGCATCAGCCAGATATCCATTGAAAGCATTTTTTATAATCTCTTCGTTTGGAGAATTAACACCTCCAATTGTTAGGCATCCACAAAGATTAGCCTCAACGTGAATTAAACCAAAACCTTCAAAAACTTGATCATTTGATAGGGAGATTAATACATTTGCTGATGCTTTTTGATAGAGCTTTACAAGCTCTTCTTCAGATACTTTTCCACGAAATATAATATTTTGCTTATTTCTTTCACATATCTCCATGACCGAGTTAAAATATTTTCCAGTAGATGATGCTCCCATCCCTTTCTCAGTTATGAGAATGAATTTATAATTTGGAAAATCTTTTAAAATCTTTTCAAATGCTTGAAGAGTAGGCAAAAGACCTTTTCTCTCTTTGATGGTTCCAACAAAGATAAAATACTTTTCCTTTGAAAGTTTAAAATTAGGCCTAAATATTTTATGGTCCGCTCCTAGATAAACGACTTCAAGATTTTTAAAATCTCCCCATGTTTCTCTAAAACGATTTGCAGTAAATTCACTAATCGAGGAAATAGCATGAGCCTTTCTAAAAGACTTAAAATATATATTTTTAAGAACTGATGAGTTAGGAATAATCGAGTATGTACCATGAATTGTTATCACTAATTTGACCCTCAAAAATATCGATAAAAAATGGGCTAGTGGTATGTAAGGCTCAACAAGGCAGTGAATTACTTTTATTTTTTGATTTCTTATACGCCAAAGTACACGAAGGAAATCATAGATAATAAAAATAAAAAATAAAGAACTGCTTTTCGAAAAAAGAATATCATCATGAATCAGTGGCGGTCTGTCTTTAAGCTTTCCACTTGAAAAAAAAGCTATCCCTTCTTCTAAAATTTTATTACTTCCTGTGAAAAGGTTCTTTGCCACTCTAGACCAACCAGCATGATATCCATAATCGTCACATAAAAATAAAATTGTTTTCCCTGAAGGTGATGATTGGGTCTCATAAGATTTCTTGGGATTTTCCTTTGACATGCTCAAATTATACTTCACTAAAAATATATCTCTTGATCTTTTAATTTTTATTTAAAAAAATTTCTGATAGAGTCTCCATGCATTTTATGAAAGAAAAGGATCTAGTAATTTTTGATCTAGACGGTGTTTTAATTGACTCCAAATTGAATATGGAGCACGCCTGGAATAAAGTTCAAAAAAAAGCCAATGTTGAAGTCAAATTTGAAGAATATTTTAAACATATAGGTATACCCTTCGAAGATATTCTAGAGAAGATTGGAATAGAAACTAATTCAAAAAATATCAAAAAAATTTTCATGACTTCCTCTCTTAGAGCAATAAAAAAAATTAGCTTTTTTAAAGATACAATATCAATTCTTCAAACTATTAAAGATGCAGGCAAGAAAATTGCAATTGTTACTTCAAAAGATGAAACCAGAACAAAATCTATGGTAGCTAACCTGCCTGAGTTTGATTTTATTTCTTGCCCTAATTCATTTTTGAGGGGAAAGCCTTGTCCAGATCACCTACTATATACATTGGCTAAATGTAATTGTGATCCGGATCGAGCAATTTACATTGGAGATATGTCAGTTGATAAAGAAGCAGCTGAAAGAGCAAATGTGGATTTTTTATTTGCAGCTTGGGGTTATGGCGAAATCAGAAATTGCGATTCTGTTTATGAATTTAAAGACTTATTAACCTATTTGAATGTCTAAAAAGAAAATTATAGGTTTGATACCTTCAAGATGGGGATCGACTAGATTTCCTGGGAAACCATTGGCTTTAATAAATGGTAAAACAATGATAAGTCGTGTCTATGAGAGATGTTCTCTTTGTAAGGATTTAGATCAAACATTTGTTGTTACTGATAATGATGAGATCATAAGTGAATGTGAATCAAATAATATGAATTCAATACTCATTAAAGAGGAATGCAATACTGGCACGGACAGGATAGCTTTAGCATCAAAAGATTTGCAAGCTGATATATTCGTTAACATACAAGGCGATGAGCCACTTATAGATCCTGAAGGGATATCAAAAGTTGTTCAATCCTTAGTTAAAGAAGACGATAATGTTGTTGCTTCAAATGCTTATACTCTTATCAAAGAACCCTATAAAGTAGTTGATAGTGATGTTGTCAAGGTTGCCTTTGATAAAAATGAACATGCAATGTTTTTTTCAAGAAGTCCTATTCCAAATCCAAAGGCAAGCAATACTATTTTTTATCAACAATTGGGGCTTTATGCATTTAAAAAAGAATCTTTAGAAAAATTTTCTTCCTTAAGACAAGGTCTCTTAGAAATGAGCGAAGGAGTAGAGATGTTTAGATTCATCGAGAATGGTTTTAATCTTAAAATGGTCAAGGTAGAAGATGTAGGTTTATCTGTTGACTCACCAAAAGACATAAAAACGATTGAAGATTTTTTGAAAAATCAATAGATTAAATGAGAAGTATATCTATCGCCCATTAATCTATTTGCTATTTTATTTATTAGCCCAAACCGATCATGTATTTTCTTTAACTTATTTATAGGTTCTTTAGCCTTTTCATATTCGGTTTTTATATTATCTGGAAGATGCTCTAAAAGTGCATCAATTAGATCGAATCGGTTATATAAACAACAGATAAAAATAAAATTAGAAATATCTGTACCCGAACTAGCCACCATTTCAGGAGATTTTAAAAATAGCGCATCTCCAAAGGTGCACTGACCTTGACCTTTAAATTGTGTTCTCTCCCATCTAGCCAATGTAACAAAATCAATAAATTCAAAGCCATATGTCTTTAAATAGCTACAAACTTCACCAAATAGTGGTTGATTTGAATACAATTCTAAAAATTCAATTTCTATTTCCAGTCCTAACACTCTTGAAAGAGCTTTTTGAGAACCTTTCAAAACATCCAGCTCCCCTCCCTGTATGTCAATCTTAATAAAATTAACTGATTCTATTCCACATTCATCAAGAGTTTTTACATTTATATCTATTACAGACTCGATTTCAAATCTACTAGAACGAGGGAAACGATTTAATATTTCGGAATTAGGCAAATACGAAGATGATACTTGAGGCTTTTTGCAAAGGTTCAATTTTAAATTAGTGCTTGAGCTCCAAAGTCCAAAAGGATAGATTTGATAATCAAGACAATTGTTTTGTTTTTTCAATAGATCTTCTCTAGATCTTTCATCCGGCTCAAATCCATGGTACGACAAATAGGTCTCTGCCGATTTCCATCTTGGTTGTATATCACCTGCAGCTCCAACATCAACCAAACTGATTTGATCCAGATGAGGCAGGTTTTTTGCTACACGGCCTAAGAGCTTTGTTATGTTCATTTCAAAGTAGAGACAATTTATCAGAATAACTTACGAAATCTATCATAAAGACGAATAGCTTTATTTGGTTTTTGGATCACAAATAAAGGTTCAGTTAGCCTAGCAGTGAAGGCTGTCAGATATCTTAAAGATTCAGTTACCTCTCTTGGTGATACGGCATGGAATGATCCACTAGTATTTATGAAAAATGCAAGACTATTTTTTTTATAACATATTAGTTTTTTAGTTGTGGTAAACCTATTTTCAACCTCCGCCTTTCCATGGAACCTAAGTTTATTTGATGCTTGTTCTTGTATGAGTAAATCTGCTCCTTTGCTAGTATCATTATCATCACGAAAATATAACAGGGCATCAAAAAGAAGAGTTGGATTATCTAAATGAGGCCCCCTAACACTAGACATTTTTTTTGGGGGTGTATTTAACCCCGGGAGGCAATCAAGAGTAACTTCATCGTTAAAATTTCTGGTTAAAATAATTTTACCTTCAGATTTGTTAAAAAATTTTGGATAAAGTTCAGTCAAAATATCTCCAAAATAAAATAAAAACTCATCAAAAAATTCTTCGGAGGAGTGATAGGATATAAAGTCTTTCCATAGCGGATACAATTCTGGATGAGAAAGAGATTCCTTTTTTGATATTTGATACCTTGCATTTGGTAACAAATCCTTAGAATTAATTATCAATTCTGTTGGATAATTTTCCTTGAGTTCTTCATATAAATCAGAAGGTAATGCATTTATAATTTCTACATGAGGAAAAGGGTTGATTTCAATGTCTTCTTTTCTCAAGTTTTGGAAGATACTTAAATTCATAAATGATTTAAACCTTGAAGATAATATTCTTAACTGAGTAATTGGCTAGTATAATAGACTACTTTAAATTTTAATACATAAGAAAACATGGCTTTTTGTAACATGAGTGCAATCACTGTAGGTGAGAGCTTAAGTAAATTAAACTTAAATCCAACAGTAGTAGAATTAGGTAATCAGAGATTTCAAGTAAATAGAAGTAGCATCATTCATGAAGTTAAAGATATTTCGAAAAAACTTGGATTTAATGTTAATACGGAAAATTTAAACAATCTTTTTGATCTAGACAATCTTGTTGATGAGGATCCAAATACAGAACTTTTCTACAAGTCGATAGGTTTTACTCATTATGATGCCATTGATCTAAATGGTAAATACGGCAACTTATTGATGGATCTGAACTTTAATCTGAAAGAAAAGTATCAGTTTGAAGAAAAATACGATCTCGTAACAAACATAGGAACGGGTGAGCATATATTTAATCAACATGCAGTTTTTGAAAACATGCATAATCTTTGCAAAAAAGATGGTCTTATGTTCCATCTGATGCCGTTTGTTAATTGGCTTAATCATGGATTCTATAATTTTCATCCAATACTTTACTTTGATATTGCAAACGCAAATAATTATAAAATTGTAGATTTCAAAATTTGCACGCATGAAGGGAAATTCGTTAATGTCAATCTTGATGGCCAAAACTATAATAACCTAATGAATTCAGCTTTCTCTTATGATGAACCTACAGGATCTATAAAAAGATTGCCTATCATCAAAGGCAATCTGAGGATCCTAGTCAAACAATTACTTAATTTCTATAAAAGTATTAAATATAAGGCTTTTTTAAAAATATCACCCAGAAAAGAATCCATAAATATTGCTGAAGTTGTAGCAACAATTAAAAACTTTAAGGGAGACAGTGATCTAATGATAGCTCTGAGTCAACTTGCTAAAGATTATAGTGATATCATGGTTTCGGTTGTCATGAAAAAAACAACAAATGAAGATTTCAAAACACCAGCTCAAGGTAAATATATCAATGATATCTCTTCTGAGGAATTAAAATCGGTATATGGGGAAAACTAGCCTATTAGTTTCTTTAGATCAAACAAATAAAGCTGCCAGCAAGACTAGTCCGGTCAAAGTGGTATTAACGTAAGTTCGCCTCACAAATCTATGAAGGTCTTTTTTATCAATTAAACTGATGATGAGTTGAGAAAAAGAAGCTAAGTAGAATATTAAAATAACCCACAAGAGACCATCTTCTTGAGCAAATAAATTCAATGACTTGATAGAACTACCTAATATTCCTAGCCATGATAAAAAAACTGTTCTTTCTTCTAAGTGGTAATAAATATTTACCAACATTAGATCAAGAATTAATGGGATTTGAGAGAATCTTAAAATGAAAATAACTAAATAAAAATAAGAGAACTCTATTTCAGATTGAATAGAAAATGTAATATAAAATGGTATGCTCAATGAGATCATTAGAAAACTAACTATCCTCAGGTTCTTAGAAGCTTGAATCAAAAGGTCTTCTAATTTTTCAATATTTTCAACATTCTTGAAATAATATGGATACAGGTTATAAGTAAGACTAATGATTCCATTTTTTAATAACGTATATCCTCTTTCAAGAAAGCCTAAAACAATCATGATTTCCTTATTATTAATATAACCAAATATCAGAATTGGTAGTGCGGAAGTCAAAGATGAAAAAAAGCCACTTAAAATAAGTGGATATTGAATAAAAAAGACTCTTTTAAAAAATTTTAATAGCTTAAATTGTCCAAATCTTCTTGAGCTATTGTAAATTAATAAACAAGAAAAGATCAGAATGGGTATTATTAAAAGTAATCTTAGAAAGACAAAATTATAAATATCTAGATAAAAAAAGTAGCAGGTAAATATAGATAAAAAAATGAATATAGGTGGAGAAATTTGAATTAAAAAATTTAAAAAATATCTTTCTCTATTCAAAGAGTATTGCGAGAGGAAAACGAACATATCTAGAAGAAAGCCGAAGGCCATGCAAGAAATTAAAAAGAATATGAAAAATTCTACTTCATTAAAAATTGCAAATTTAAGAGGCAAACCTGAAAAATTTAATAGGCTAATGGCTACAATACCAATAAAGAGATAAATTGATTTCGTGCAAATAGAATGTAATATAAAGGTTCTGCCATCAACCTTATTTTCATTAAG
>CESW01146254.1_pt1 | contig 11779 bp, 15 predicted proteins | sample 531171 | NCBI WGS metagenome assembly CESW01 (sample SAMEA2621859, study PRJEB7988) | marine metagenome | biome: marine biome (ENVO:00000447); feature: surface water layer (ENVO:00002042); material: "saline water (ENVO:00002010), including plankton (ENVO:xxxxxxxx)" | depth 5 m
TCTGGCTTGGGCTCTGGCTTGGGCTCTGGCTTGGGCTCTGGCTTGGGTTTTGGTTTTTTTCCACTAATAAGCCCCTCAACATCAATCACCCCATAACCCCAAGAAGAATCTTTACCCTGCATTCCTTTGTCTAAGGTATATTTTAATAAATGCTCCCTCATTTGAGCAACGGTTTTGCAGTTATTTTTTCCAGTTTCTGATTCTTGTTTTTTGTGTTTGGCAAGCATTAAAGCGACGACACCAGCAATAAAGGGGCAAGCCATAGAAGTGCCGTTTAAACTTCTATAACCATTATTCAAATATGTGCTGTAAATATCTACTCCTGGTGCAGCCCATTCTACTCTTTCTCCTCTAGAAGAAAACCGAGCTATTTTACCATGTTTATCATGAGCTGCTACCGCAATTGTTTGGGGATATGCAGCAGGCCAGTTTACTCCTCCTCTTCCGGTATTTCCTGCAGCACAAATTACTGGAATATTCATTTTATATAATTGCTTTATCTTTTCATGCATATCTGCATCGTAAGAGTTGCCTCCAAGACTCATAGAAACTATATCTGGTTTTGTTTCGATTGCATATTGCAAGGCTTCTGCTAACTGCGCATAGGTTCCAGATCCAAATTTTGATAGAGCTTTTACGCAAAGAGCTTTAGCTTTCGGCGCAACACCTACCATTCCCTGGTTATTGTTTTTAGCACAAATTATTCCCACGCAGTGACTTTGGTGACCATTTTCATCTTCTAAAGGCTCTGTGGGAATACAATTTTTTCCTTTAATTGCATTATCACCTATATCATCGTGAGTAGGAAATCCTGTGTCAATCACCAGAATAGTAATTCCTTCTCCCTGTGTTGTTTTCCATGTTTCAGGCACATTCGCTTGATCTAAGCCCCAATCTATCACCTGGCTTAAAACCGCAAGCTTCTTATTTTCTGTTATCTCGGGTAGAAACGTTTTTTTGCTCATGTATATGTATACACTTATTTTAAATATATATATTTATGTGTAATATATAATATGTCGCAAAAGTCTATACTTGAAACTCTTAGCAAAAATTTAAATTCTTATCAATCGACGTCTTGGCTTAAAACAGAAAACGCCAGACTAAACGGCTCTACTCCAGCAGAACTTATGATGGAAAATAAAACCGATAAGGTTGTAAAAATATTGCCCGACGAAATCAAAAGAATTAAAGGAAAAAAGAGGGATTAATACACCCAAACATAATTTATATTAGTACTTTATAATGAAATCTAATATAAATCTTAAAAATGATATTAACATCATAGATGAAGGAGCCACCAGTGCATCATTCACAAGCCCTTTTTTATTTATTAAATATGTGATAAAATACAAAGAGTATAATATTTATGAAAGAGAAAAATACCTAGCATCAATTTTAAAGGATTTTGACTGGTTCCCAAAACTACTTTATTCAGATGATATCAATAAGTTTTTAGTATATAGTAATGTAGGTGTTCCAGTAACTAGAAAAAATAAACCTAAGAATTTAAAAGAACAATTTAACAAAATACTTAGTGATATGAAAAGTGTTAATGTTCAACATAATGATATTAAAATTGGAGAGATTTTAATTGATATTAATGATAAAATATATTTATGTGATTTTGGTTGGGGCTCCATAAATAAACAATTAGATTGTGGTATTGATCTGTGGAATTGTAAAAATAAAGATAAACCAGGAGGGTATAATCAAGATAAAAACGCATTAGAAAGATTACATTTAATTTAATTAAAATATTATTTATATTATTATATAAATGGCATCAAGTGATAAAACAAATTTAAAAAGGTTAAAATTAATGGATAATATATCGGAATTACATATATTAATTGATTGGACGTGTCATTTTAATGAATTAGAAAATAAATTAACGGATTCACTTCATATTATAAAAAAAATAACACATAAAAAATTAAAACAAAAAAAAGAAATCATTTCAAAATTTTATAACGTTTCTGTAGATGACTTTCGTGGAAGCACTATGTTCAATATATATATAATTAAAGATAGTAATCCTATTTATGATTATAGAAAAACATCAAAAGGCAATCGTAAAGTAAATATTAATTTATTTGATTTAAAAATATCATTACGTAAAATTACTGGAGGATGTAAGATACATGCAACAGATAACATACAAGAAACAAAAGATAATTTAAAGTCATTAGGTCTTTATAAAACATTTTATAAACATAAAGAGTTTTCATCATTAGAAGAAGTTTTTCAGGAATTAAACAAACATCCTAAACTTAAATGGGTTGTTATGCGTAATTTTGAAGGTATGCCTAATAATATTATTATAGATGATCATTTAGACGTAGATTTATTGGTTAGTGATTATTATTTAGTAAAAAATATTCTAGATGGTACTTCTGCAATAAATGATAGATATGAAGATGGGAAACACAGAATACTCAATTATGTTATTATAAATAATAAAAAAGTTTTATTTGATTTTAGATCGATAGGTGATAATTATTATGATAAAAAACTCCAAAAAGATATCTTAGATACAAGGATAAAACATCCGAATGGTTTTTATATTCCAAACAATGAAATGCATTTATATAGTTTGATTTATCATGCTGTTATACATAAACCAAAAATATCATCTACATATGTAAAAGTATTTAAACAATATGGTTTAAAAGATTCTGAAATTAATAAACACGATTTGAAAATAAAATTGGATATTTTTATGAAAAAATACGGATATTTTTATGTTAAACCAGAACCATCTGTTGGTTATTTTTTATAAATATATTTTTAAATGATATAGGGCCCGACGAAATCAAAAGAATTAAAGGAAAAAAGAGGGATTAATACACCCAAATCCACTCGCTTTTGGTTTGCGAGTAAAGGTAAGGATAAGAGGTTGTATTTGTCCAATGCCATCCTGCACCCTCAAGATACAACCATAAGCCTCTCTCTGCCTGATGAACATAAATCCAAGCTAATTTTTCGTGATAAATCCAATCATTTTGAAAAACGCCAAACACCCCAAACCAGTTTGATTGCTTCCAATTACCAACAACATTTGGAATCAAATCATGCCATTTTTTAATTTCAGAGTTTTTGGCATAATTATAATCAATAATTTGTGTGAGCTTATTGCTTTCGTCTCTTTCTGAAATTACACCCTCAGGGCCAGTAGAATAAGTTGTTAAAAAATCTTCTGTTCGTACCCAGCCGCCACGATTGTCAGTTTCGTAATCGTGATTGAGTGTGTTGTCCCATGCAGTGAGTGTGATGTTGGTATCTTGAGTTAAATTTAAATCTTTGATCGCAAGAAAATGCTGATTTGAAATGGGCTCTCCATTTACGCTCCACAAAACATCAATCACATCTTTATCCACCACATTTGCTTCTAAAACATCAAAATCATTGATCGATAAATTATTGTCTGAATATGAATCTAGTGGGTCGATGTATTTATGAAGAGACAAAACCATATGCTCTCGCTCTACTGGGCACAAAAAGGCTCCCTCTGCATTCCATGATCTCATTAATGTGGTATCACTTGTTGTTCTCCAATAATTAAAAATGTCTTCACTAGAATGAGGCTCTGTATGCTCCATAAAAGGGCCATCTATTTTGATGCCTGTAATTGGATCTTCATAATCTTGCCATCTACTCCATTTATCAAACCCTGGCTTAAGCTTGGGATAAAACCATTTTGCAAGAAAAATAGGGTGATTTTCTGGCACAATTATGTTTTGAGGATAATGAGTATGACTATCTATGTAATTTAAATAGGTGTCATATAAGTCTCCCAACATATGCCCCATTTCGTGGGCGAAAATTTTGAAATTTGTGCCCATCATTGCCCCAAGCCGCCCTTCTTCCAAGTATGAGTCTGCAGCCCACCCATTATTAGATAAAGGAAATCTCATCATAAAACCCAGATCGCGTTTTGAAAAATTAGCATCAATTAATTTAAAATTATTTCTTTGGTAATAGCCGCTATTCCATAATTCATCGTGCATTAAAAAATCATTTCTACTGATTACATGAACATTGAAAAAGTTTTTGTATCTTTTGTAAAATGGATAGTAGTCGCAGGCATCATTCCACATTTTCGATACATCTGGTATTAAATTTGGATTTTCATTTTCTGGCTGAGCAAAAACAATGTCCAATCGATTATCTGAATTTCCACTGATAAAAACTTCATCATAGGTATTCGCACATAAAGTAAAACTAATTAAAAATAATATCCAATATTTCATACTGGAATTATCTCAAATTTGTGCTAAAATGTCAAGACTTTTTTTTGCTTTTGTTTCTAGCCAATTGGCTGTAACAAACAGCAATTCTTTGCTTGTTATCTTTGAATTCTTTTTTGGATTCTAATTGAGAAATACAGCGCGTCATAAACTTGCTGTTTTTTTCGTTTTTATTTGGTTTTGGTAATGGCATTATGAATAAGCTATAATATAAAAATCTAAGTCTACATTTACTAAATTAGCTTTATGATAGATTAATTTTTTGGAATCGTCTCCGGTATTTTCGAAAACAGGAAGCCAAAACTGATCTGTGTGCATAATTGGATATCCCTCGTCCTGAGATTGTTTGCTTGTATAATGTCTAACAAAATCCTGGAATAGATAATTGTTGACATTAAGCGCTTCTGGATATTTTCCATAAAAAAATCTTATATGAAATGTTCTTCCTGCATTTCCCCCCGCTCGAGTCGAATCAACTACGCTAAGTAAGACATGGTTTGCACTTGAAGGAACTCCGTAAGATGTTAAGTTTTGAGATCTAAATACATTTTGAGCGTATTCTTGTTTATTGCGATCTCCTTCAGAATAAAAAAATTTATCAATATGCATCTCTTGCGGTAAAAATCTTATGCTTGCATTACGAATAGCTACTTGGTTACTAGCTAAATCTCCTGTTAAACTAAAAATCGAAGGCTCACCCACCCCTCCGACTTGAGTCTTTTGTAATAAAAGCAAATCTTGACTAGAATCAAAGTCGTCTGTATTTAAAATTGGTAAGGTTTCTATATTTTTGTTCATTATATATATGATGATACCATTAATTGTACGATAGATTGAGCCCCATCCACTCCGGTGGCTCTAGTATATCTCCATTTTATGAATATTTTTTTTTCATTCACCGGCATCCACAGTTGCCACGCTTCTGCTGCTCCCCTAGATTTCCCTTTTTGCAGATTATTCATAGTATGACCAGAGGTAGCGGTGGAGCTTTTATAGTAAGTCATATGCAATGCGGGATAACTTCCATGAATGAATATTTTTACGTAAACCGCTTTAGTATTATCAGGAATACCAAGGTTACTTAAATCATAGGTTCTAATACTCGATTCCTGCCTAAGACCCGCCCATTCATCTACTATATTTGTAGATGCAGCGCTCAGCTTAAATCCGTCCCACTCGGAAAATAAATTTAGACTTTTAATTTGCTTATGGTTAACTAAACCTTGCTGTTTTTTTAAATTGTCTAATACTGCGTCAGCAACAACAGTGCTTGTCGGATGAACAGATCCATCTCCTGGCAACAAAAATAAATCTTTTGATGTGTCAAATTCCGAACCGATGATAATCGGAAAGTCTTTAATTTCTTTATCCGTAGCCATGAAGTTTAATTATTAAAAATCCACTTGCCCTAACCTCAACATTTGTTATCAATAATCTTCCATTAACAATCGGAACAAAAACTTGATTTGATCTTGGAGCATTGTCCCCATCACCCCTTGAAACCATATATGTAAAGCAGTTTCCAAGCGTACACGATAGAAACGGATATAATGCGGTGCCAAATTCTATTGTTATAATAACAAAATTTGCTGAATCTGGCACAAATCCCCTTAAATCATGTGCCGGGATATCTATTTCTTTTACTTGTGAGGTATTAATTCTCATGTTCTCAACCACAATTTCTTCGTCAAAAAATTCTATTCCATCTACCCCTTGAGCAGAAGAAAAAGGAAACGCACTCATTTTAAATAATTCACCGCTAGGCTGTTGAACTATTACAAATCTATTTGTTTTGTCAAATTCTTCAGCATTTGTTTCGGGCAATTCATAGATTTTCAAACCTTTATCTGGATCCGGGGTTGGATCAGAGGGTTGAGCAAACATAGAATTTTTTGAGCTAGAATTTAAACCTAAAATTGGAGCTGTAATTCCGTATACTGTTGCGTTGGGACTGTTAAATCTAGCCTGAATTACTCCTTCGGTAGTGGTACTACCCGCATCAGCAAAAACAGTTGCGGTATGTAAATTATAGTCTGCTGTAAAAGTATATCCACCAAGTTGAGTTGGGTTTTTAGGCGCATAATAAGGCTCAACACCTCTTCTGATTTTACCTGTTGCGTCTTTGCCTAGAAAACTATATGTAAAAATATCGCTAACATTTTCATAGACAGGGTTATTTGGCCTTGATTGTTTGCTGCTAGCTTGTCTTGTTTCAACATCATTAATCTTAAGCTCTGCGGGCAGCCCCAGAAAGTATCCTCCATCTGCACTCAATGTTGTGTTTAAGTTTCCAGCGCTCCTTCCGACCCAAGAGCGCCAGTCAGTGGTAATACTTTGATTTGACTGCCCAATTCCATAATAAAATCCTCCATTCTGAAGAGATATTCCACTTACCGCCTGAGTAGATGGATCTACAGTTATATTGAATGTGGCATCTTTTAATGAATTAGAAAAAACGCCTCCGTTTCTTCCGGTGCCAGTTAAATGACTTAAACTTGTTTGTCCAATGATTGGTCTTCTGAAATTAAAATTATTAGGATATCCTACTTGAGCGCTACCACCCGTACCGGGAGCGTGATACACAGTGCTCAAGTTTTCAAGCTGAACAAAAGCGCTGTTTTGAATTCCGCTTCCGGCATCGATCATTTCTACATTAGTTATGGTCCAAATGTTTACATATATATTGGGGCTAACCCCAACCTGAGCATGCAACCCCATAGTGAATTGAAATTTTGGTAAACTTGCCATCTAATTTATATACACTATTTTAGACTTTAAAGTTGTTTGCAGATTCTTTCTGCACACATTATATTCTTATATTAAATGTGTATATTGTATATTCAAATACAATAAAATGAATACTTCAGAATTAATTTCAGCATGGTATTATGAATTTTATATCAAAAAAAGTGAATTTAATGATATTCATAAAGGTATAGAATTTAAAACTTTTCAAAGATACGCAAAGGAAAACAATTACGATCTTGAATTGGCTATAGAAAAAATAAAACAAAGTTACTACAATAAGATGTGAATGATCATTTAGGAACAATAAGTTTGCTGTTGCTCATCTTTTTCTTGTCGTGGTTTGCGTGGGATCAACACAAAGTAATTCAAAAACAAAATCTACAAATACAAGAATTAAAACAACAAATAGTAATTCAAAACATGATGCAAAATATGATTATAAATACACCGCGAAAAGGTGGTTTATATAATATACATTAATCACTTTAATTTATCTTTAATAATTATATCATATATATATGACAGATGCAACTCTAGAAAAAAACGCTGAGGAAACTCAAGAATCTAACGCTCCTTCAGAGGAAGAAACGCAAAAAGTTACGCAATACATTGCAAATGACTTTTTAGCAAGATCAACTCTCGTAGACGCATTATCTGCGGTTCCTATGGATACATTAGTTCAAATCGTACAAAATCAAGCTTTGAGCCGCGCAAAAGAAACGGTTAAAAATTTAAGCGAAGAAGATTTCCAGAAAATTCTTGAAGAAGCTCTTAAACCCAAAGAGCAGCCTAGCGAAGAAACTCAAAGCGAGTAACAAGATAATTTAAATTATCGTTATCAAACTTGTCGATTACTATATTGGCAGGTTTAGTTGTTTTTATAGTATATCCACTTTCAATTTCTGTGGACTTAATTAAATAACTAACAAAATCATGCGCGCCGTATCTTTTGAGCCAATTCCAGTACATGCTACGAGTACCTGGAGGACATTCCAATAAAATATCTTCAAAACAAAAAGTTTTTGCGTACAATGTAATATCGCGAAAACAAGTAATTTCGCTGGGTGGCTCAGTAAGATAGGAATCGATGATTAATTTCATTTTTCCAATTTTTCTAATAATCTAACTATATCTGTTCGCAATATTTCTTGCATTTCCATAGAAATAAATACACGCAAGATTAGAGCTTAATTTAAAAGTGTCTATAAATTAGTTTATATAATATACTTGTATAGATTTAGTCTTCGATTTTATTGAACCCTACGCTAATTCTGTTGCAGTAGCTGCCCGCGCAGTGCCAGAATAAATTTTCTTGCGAGCACGTAAACTTGTTTATATTGATTCCCTTTTTCTCCCACTTGGTGACGACTGCGTCTTTTTCTGAATCGTAATATCTAAAAAAACTTTTTTCGTCTTGATCTGCGTAAACAATGTAAAGCCTTTCTCCTGTATTATTGCTATTTGTGTGCCATCCGCAGAAAGTATTTTCAGGATAAGCAAAAAATCCACTACGCTTGTATCCCTCAATTCTTAGATCTGCAATTTCGGGGCGCAAATTTGGATACTGCGAAGCATCTCCGCTTACTTTTCGATAGATAATTCTTGAATCATTGTCGTCGATCAATCGTGCGTGACATAGATCTTCTTTTTGATCAATTATATTCATCAAGTTTTCTTTGGAGAGCGCTTGTTCAAGCTCTTCTTTTGTTGCTTGCACAGAAGGCATATCTTCGATTATGTTGTTTATCGATTGCTCGAATTCTTCGATGAACTGTTCTAGTGAAACGTAATTTTTCATATTTTTTAATCCGATTGATAAGAGAAGTAAGGTGTTTGCGTCCACTTCGCATAAATTCTGTTTGTAAAATCAGGAACTCCGTTGGGGTTGGGATTGTTGTTATTGCCCCAGCCATTACTAGTCCAACCTTTATTCCATCGCCCATTCGGTGCTTGAACCCAGAGTTCGAGAGGATCTTGAAGAATGTAAACTGTATGTGGGTCTGGGCCATCATCATCTTCGTCTACATCAAAGCTAAAATTACCTGCGCACCACTTGGTGATTCTGCCCTCAGAATCTAGTTCGCCTGCGGTACCATAAGGAAGCCCGCTGTTGCCGCCACCGAAACTTGTCCGACTGCTGTATTTATGGTTGCCCGAGTCTATCCAGTATATGTTTGTACCAAACAAAGCCTGAATGTCCGCAATGCTTGTGAATCCCATGCCTGTATTTAGCATTGTAACCTGACGACAAGTTGGGCCAACAGCATCGGGTGGTTGAGACGGTCCAGTGTGCTCTGCTAGATTTGCGGTTAAAGTTTTGTCTCCATCCATGGTTACTGTGGTTGATGATGAACTTGAATCTGCAACAGTTCCGCCAGTCCAATTTGTAAAATGTTCACTCGAAGCATCAAAACTTACGGAAATATTAACAACTGTTCCTGGCGCATACGATCCAGCGCCAGATGCAACTGTTGCAGATCCTGCAGGAGCATTTACATTTATAACCAAATCCCAAAGAAGTTCTTCGATACTTGTGATTTGAATGCTGCTCATTTGTATATATGCATCATGAAACTCGCTCATCGAGTGAGGAGCAGTAAAATTACCATTTGGAAGTACTGCAGCAGAAGGACTAGTATTTTGAGCTTCAGTAAAAAGCGTTGCTAGGCTGATATTCGAATAGCTAACCGTGGGAAGATCTCCATGAAATTGATTTGTGCCCATGGTCAGGCCGTTGGGCATATAGTATGTTGTTGACCCGAATACATGAGTATGAGAAGATCCGTCTCCGGATTGATTTGCATTTGCAGCAGAAGCGCTAGTGTATAACGGATAATATCCGTTTACTGCCACCGCTCCAGGATGATAATAATCTCGGTCTATAAATGTCTTTATATTCTTTAGGCTGATTGGGCCACTTGACTGCATGTATCTTCTGCTCATGTTAAATTCTCTTCAAATTGTAGTTTGGCAGCGTTCATAAATGTTTTTTTATTTATTATTATAAATAACGCTTCTTTTATTCCACTATTTTTCATTTTTAATAATCTATATCTGCCATCGCACATTCTGTATTTTTTATTTTCAGGATTTGGTACACCTTCGGCAAGAATACCTGGAAATCTTGGATCTGCATTCTGATACCTATTTACGTTAAAATTAGGACAATTCATATCCGGAAGAGGCTTGTGGCAAAAGTCTGCAAATTTAACAATGCGCATATCATCTTTAACAAATTTAGCAGGACTTACCTTTAAATCCTCAAATCCCTCGATGGCCCAATCCCCATCCAAAACGTGCCAACCTTTTATCATAATAAACCGATAGCCTGCCTTTCCATCAAGTTTAACCCTTTTTCTCCAACAAAAAACCCCAAGCTGTATCTTTCTGTTTCACTTTCAACACAGTGCCAAACGGGCTTTTCAAATGTTACCTCGAATTCTCTTGCTTCCCAAACTCCTTGATCATATAAAGTAACTATTTCTTTGGTTTCCCAGTCTTGATATCTAAAAAAACTCTTTTCGGACTCTACCGCAAAACTTAGATACAATCTTTTTCCAACACATTCCAAATTATCATGCCAAACCAAACCTCCGCCCGCAGGATATTTACTGCAACCCCTAGCTAGAACAGGTTCTTCAATAATATCTTCAATTTTTAAAGCAAGATCTTTTTGTTTTTGTCCAAATTCATAACTGATCATTTTACTGTATCTTTTGCGATCATTTATTGCATTAGCGAGTGAATCTTGGGATGAAAAATCTATTGAATCGTTTGTTTCTTTTTTTATAGTGAGTTGGTCCCAGCTTGCGAGGATGTCATCAAGTTCGGTCTGAATTTGCGGTATTAAACTATTATTTTTTTGTATCATTTTTATTAAAGGTATTCGTCTTTGTAATGCCAGACTCCTGCATCATCTTGGAATCCAACAACTAAAAATGCCGCGCCCTTAAACGTGGTGCCCGCTGTTTCTCCGTCTGAACCCTCGTCCCAACTTGTGCTTCTTAGTCCGAACCCTACATTTTCAGCGAAAGTTATTCCGCGAAATTCAGAACGGTACCCAGCTACGGTTTGGCTACCAATTGTTACATCATATTCCATAATATCTGAAATTGGGCCCATCATTGCTCGCTCCCACGTCATAACTCCATTGCTATCTGTAACGGGTGCGGGGTTCCCGTAATTTGATAAGTCGTAACCGTATGTTATGTTTGCGTGAGAACTGGAACTAATATTATTAGGATGAGGGCGAGTTGATCCGTCTGGATATATTCCATCTGCCGGAGGGCTCACAAAAGGCTGCGCCCAATATCCAAAATTGTATCCAGGATAGACTGGAGTGCCATCATCGTCACCGGATCCACCCGCATCGCCAAGCCATCTTCCTTTTATTTTTCGAGAACCATATATATACCCCGTATGCCCCGTATGAGTCCACATCCAGGACCATTGATCCAATTGTCCTGAGTGCGGTCCGTAACCCTGTTTCCAATTGATAAATGTCTTGGTATAGCCAGTTCCATATCCGTTGTAAGTTCCACCGTGACCGTGGGCATAAAATATATCTAATTTTGGATAATTTGTGCCACCCCATAGGGATCGATCTGAGGTATCAAATGTTGAAGGTGTTGAAGATGTAATTTTTTTAATTGGGTAAATGCTAATTTGTTCTAGATCAGTACCAGCAGTGACCTGCAATGCTTCTATATGTGAAGTTAGTCCTCCGTTATTTATAACAACAACCCCATTACCACCAGATGCAGCTGAGTTCGTGTCATAAC
>CESW01103200.1_pt1 | contig 11749 bp, 11 predicted proteins | sample 531171 | NCBI WGS metagenome assembly CESW01 (sample SAMEA2621859, study PRJEB7988) | marine metagenome | biome: marine biome (ENVO:00000447); feature: surface water layer (ENVO:00002042); material: "saline water (ENVO:00002010), including plankton (ENVO:xxxxxxxx)" | depth 5 m
GGTGCACTAATTGCAAGAAGGTCATCATATGGAGAAATCGCTGAACCAAACTGCATATTAGATTCTTCGAATTGAGCAGGTGGTGTAATCTCCAAGAGTTCACTTAAATTAAGATCATCACTACGATCATAAACAACCACTTTTCCGACGAAAGAATTTTCACCCGGAGCACCGACAAGTACAAGTTGGTTGATTGAGTCTACCTCTAAGGAATATGAGAATTTTGCACCTTGTGAGGTTGTGTTGTCTTGAATAAGACCAGTCGAAGCGTATGGTAAAACTTGAATCGACCCAAAGTTTGAAGAGTTTTGCGGGTTATAGTAAAAAAAATTTCTCGAATTCGTACTATTCGATTCTGGGGAGAAAATAAGATACCTGTTAGGTCCACTGGTGTTGTTTTCAAATATTTCACTTCCAGTATAAGAAGAGCCAAATGTTTCTGTTAAGAAAAGGTTTTCGGCTGAATCATTGTTGAACACATAATGGTTATTTTCATAAAAAATAAGGCTTGGATATGCGACACTAGTTTCTTCAAATGAATCTGAAGCATCATTCCAACTGAAATCAAAAATTTTATAACTTGTTGATAAATCAGATTCTACCAGTGCTAAGGCCCTACTTGTTGGAGCAAATAGGGATATAAGAACTAAGGTTAAAAGTGGGCTGAGAAGCAGTGGGGAATTGCTTAAAAACTTTATCGTAGTAAGCATACCCCTAAACATCGAATAATAATTACATATTTGCAAAGCTTTTAAAGCTTTGTACGGATTTAAGGTGTACCTGCAAAGATGATGCTACTACAAAATTGTAATTAGCATCAAGATGAAGGGTTAATTATCCCGAATGGATTCCAGTATTTGTAGAAGGTAGAGATATAGAAACTAATTATTTCAAACTGAGGCGGCGAATTTCTCAGTTGGGTAAGCAGATTCAAGTGCCTGTAATAAGAATGTAGTCGGAGTAAAATTTTCAAGAATGGTATGAGTTACCCCATCTTTAGTCATTTTGACTGAAGTTACCGTAATCTCAGGAGTTTTGGGCGGAGCAAAAAGTATATCATCATGAGAAGCATTTAGGCGCGAATTGAACAATTCTGGAGTTAAATTTCCACCAAGATGATCGCTTCTACCAGTTGCCACATGACAAGTTCCTAGAATTTTCTCATCCTGTATATCCTTTCCCGAAAACGGTAAAAGTTGTGTTCCAAAACCTAACTCCCCGATGATACCAGTTGCGGGATCTTCTGATAGTTGCAAATTTCTTTCATCAATAAGAGTCTGATCCCCGCTAATGAAAATAGCCTTTTTGATTGCACCGTCAACTACCACCATTTCAGCCAGAGTTCCGTCGGAATATCTGAAAGGAAAAGAACCGCTGGCATTTTCAGGAACAAAATAAACTTCGCCAGCAGGAAGGTTTGCAATATCCGGTTTGCCAGGAGGACAAAGTCCGTGACTTTTTTGTGCGGTTTGACCGTTGCACTCTATATTGAGTGTGAAAGAAGACTCTTCAATTTGAAAATTAAGTTCAAAGGAATCCGTTTTGTCGAGCGTATTACGAAATACCTCGGCTTGCTCGCTGATTATGGTGTAATCAACTGCAAGTCCTGATCCTAGTATGATATCATTGACCCCATGTAATGTTGCTCCACGGAAATCATGAACTTTCGCCATAGCAGTTAGGGGAGCAGTTAATGAGTAATCAGTAATGGCAAGGATGATATCATACTTAGGGCAAACATCATCTTCGAAGGATAATACATTACCGTTTGCATCCGTAACTTCGTCCTCTGGATCGAGATTAGAACCGCCAGTGGTTTTAAAAGCCAAGAAATCAACACAGGAATATCCAACTTCGTTAGCAACACCATCAAGGAGTGGGTCAAGAAAATACTTTTTAGCGTACTTTTGGACTTGAAAAGAGTTTTCATCTAAGAAAGCCAAATCATGCATAAGTTGAAGATCAGGAAGATCGATGAGTATGCATGCATTAAGGTCTTTGCCTACAGAGCCAAAGCAAGTCGTGAGTAATCTTTTCAAAGAAAAGGAAGGAAATTCTGATATTTCAGGAGTAAACATGGTAAATATTCAATCTCTGTTGTTGTAATTCGCCAAGATTTTTAAGAGTTTTTTGGTATTAATAGAATTCGTTCTTATAGGTATTTAATGAGTTAATAGTGAATTTTATTAATAGTACAGCAGGATTCCTGCTACACTAAGCAATCCTGAAAATAGTAATGAAATGGCAGAAAGTGAAATTAATTTATCAAAATCTCGTTTTGTTTTTGCTTTCAAAATTTTAAAAGCACCAAACATACTTAAGGGCAGGCAAAAATATAAAAGCCATAACCTTGGTTCTAGAAATGGGCATATGAGAAGGGCAATAAGATAGCAGGAAATGAAAAGGAGAAAGCCAAATTTTCTACCGAAAATTACAATTAATGTATTTTTCTTGTTTTTCATGTCTTCTTCATAATCCCTGAAGTTGTTAACCACCAGAAGAATATTGGTCATACAACCAATACTTAAAGCAGCAATAAAATCTGGGGTATACAATGCTTTTTGTTCTACAAGAAGAACGAAATGGGTAGCCTCAACCGCAATAAAACCATAAAAGAGAATTACAAAAAGATCTCCTAAACCATTGTAGGCCAATGGAAATGGTCCACCTGTGTAAACAACCGCACATATTACACTAGCAAGACCAATCCAGATCAATGAATTAGGTCCGTCTGAAATCTTGTAGATTACAATCCCAACAGCGAAACTGATTCCAAGGAGAAAATAAGCTGCATTTCTTACGTGATTTGGTTTTAATAACCCGCTCGCCACTGCTCTCGTTGGTGCAAGAATTCGGTTCCTATCCGAACCACGAATGAAATCAAAGTAGTCATTTGAAAGGTTGGTTCCAATTTGAACCAAAAAGGAAAAGCTAAAACATAAAAACAAGAGAAAAAGATTTATTTCTTGTTGCTCCGAAAAAGCCAAGCTGGCACCAACCATAACAGGTATAAAAGAGGCAACCAATGTTTTCGGTCTGGTTGCAGATATCCAAGCACCCCACTTCACCACAATGTAATTTATCTGCTGATCGCAATCGGGAGGCGGAAATGCGAACGAAAGCGTTCAGGAACCCTGCGGAAATCATCCGGAGGGACAGGCACCTTGTAAGGCCATTGAATATCTACTTCAAGGGCGAGGTATCCATTACTTACATGATGCTGGTGTCTATGACCAAATGGAAACTGAGTGATTTTGATCAAAAAGTAACGGTCACTTTCTGGGATCCAGCGATGAGAAAATGGGGCTCTAGTTACATCTTGTTCATTGAAGCCAAAGAGAGAGACTGGTTCGGTACTTCCTCCGAGGGTGGTACTGTTGAAATTTATTAAGCCACCAAAATCTTTCTTTAAATCGTCGACATTTTCTCCCTCTTGCTTGTTTTCGGGATTATTCAGGTAGGATTGATCTTGCTCCTTTACGACTTGCTCAAACGATACTGAGCCTCCTTCTTTAGTTGAAACCAAGAGCAGAGAAAATTTCTCACTCGCTTCAATCGGAGGGTCTGCTGGGTTGTACATACCTTCAAGTCTTTTGGTGGAGGATTCCACAAGTGAAAAACCCATTCTTTCAAGCTCGATCTCAATTGCATCTACTAAACCATAAGCGATGCTTTGCTCCCGAACTTTTCCGACTCCCTGAACACCCCACGGTAGAAAACCCATTAAACCACCAATCAAAAACCCAAAGACAGCAAGTGCTATAACGACTTCGAGTAATGTGAATCCATGTTTTTTTCTTTTAATCAAAATTTTTACTGTTCCACAAAGTCAGAAATTTCAAGCACTGCAAAACCTCCAAATCGCTGAAGAAGAATACCACCTACTGCATTGGGGTCATCGAATCGCAAGGGCACTGAGGGGTCGACAGGGTTCGGGGCACCCTTTGCGAGCACAATTTTCGGTATTGTCGAAATAGAATTTGATCCGGTTGCTGGACAGACTAAGTTCCCTGAACTATCAAATTCGATAAACTTAAACTCAGTTCCCTGCCCTTCTTCCCTCAGTCCTCTAAAAGCATCCTTAAGAAAGAATTCTTGACTGGAGTCTTGGCTCCACTGGGAATATGCATCGGATCTCCATCCGTCAGGTTGGACCGAGGCAGTTGAGTCCTCCGGTACAAAATAAATTCCTTCATCTAGGGTAATCCCCTCGTTTTCAACCACCCATGAATTGGTTGCGTTAGGATCTTGGATTATCACTTCGAGGTAACGATGAAATTTTTCTTCATCATCCGTTTGAGCATTGATGATCACTCTGGTGGCTAATCCAGTTGCTGCAGCCTTTGTCCGAGCTTTTTGGAGAATCCCAAGTAAATTTCTTTGCGAGGAGCCCAACTCTGCACCGCCTCCACTAAGAAGGGAAAATCCAATCACGCCCATCATTAGACCCATCACGGCAAGAACGACCAAGAGTTCAATGAGAGTAAAAGCTTTCCTGCTTTTCATTTGCTAAAAGGCAGTTGTTTAAATTTCTTCCTTCGATTATTCGTCTCCAAGATATTTCGAAACATTCCAGGAGAAAACATTTTGCGTATCAGTCTCCCCGCTCAAATCGTTGAGCACAAAAATCCCTACTTTATCTCTTATAACCAAGAGTTTATCCCTGGCTTCTTCCACGATATCAGGATCATTTTCCCTCTTTAGTGCTTGGATGATCTTTTCTCCGGTAGAAGATGATAACTCGATCATTCCGTCCCCATCCTGATCAACCACAATATAAATATCTCTGCCACCCCATGCATCCGCAAGGAAACCTTCTTCTCCAAATTCATCTTCGCTAAAGCTATGAAATTCCCTTGATTTTCGATTTTCATCAAGAAATTCACCGGAAAGGCTCTCCCAAGTAAGAGAAGTCGAATTCCATTTCTTACCTTTCAGAGCAGCCAAAAATTTGTCATGGTTAGCGTCATTTTCTGAGAGAAGTACTGCCTCTCCTTCTTCATCTTGTAGGAGAAAAGGGGGGAAGTACTTATAATGTTCATTGTACTGATAAAGCTGAGTGATCCAAGACTTAAAAACCGCTTGGGTCTTGGTAGCTTTTGATCCTCCAAGAAGATCGAAAACCTTCGGGCCGATTATACCCATTAAGATTCCAATAATGGAGATCACAACCAGAAGCTCAATAAGGGTGAACCCGGGACTTCCTGTATTTTTTTTGCTTTGAGATTTGCTCATAATTACCATTTTCCTGGTTCAGAATTCGGAATATTATCTTGATCAATATCTTCCATGTTAGGGGTGCTGGTGAGTTCGGTCTTGAAAATAGAAGACTTACCATCCGGTCCCTTACTGAATAGCAGGTAACCACGATGCCCATCTCTGCGTGGATATTCATAAATATAGGGATAATTCCAAGGGTCAATCATACAGACAGATTCAGATACTTGTTTGTTTTCCCCATCGACGAATGTAATATCGCCATTGTTCAAATCCAAAAAGACAGTCGTGAAGTCACCACTCTCAGTTTGAGTAGCAAAGGTGTAAATGTCATTAGGTAAAAAGCTCTTTCTTCTCTCCTCCTTAGTAAGAACATTATCAACTTCATCAATCAAACCAAGTAAAGAAAAGAGTAAAAGTTGACCCCTTGCAGATTCATCATCGAGGTCACTAACAAGTTCCGTATTAGGCAAATTGCCATATTCACTTTCATATTGCTTTAGTGCAAGTTGCAGGGCTTCCACTTCGCTCTCCGCTTTCTTGATATCTTTAGTCCCAAGTAAAAAATTGGCTCCAGTGAAAGTAATGCCCGCAAGAATTCCAATGATCACGATCACTACAAGCAGTTCGATCAGTGTAAAACCTTTGGCTTTAGGATGATTTTGTGACATGGGATTCTAAGACCTTCTTTATATAGCTATTCTTGTCAATGAAATCAGGAATAAAATCATAGTTTCACCGGCGGTTTAAAATTGACCATAAGGTTTCTAACTTCAGGTAGCCCAGCCAAGAAAAGTGAGCAAAAGTTAGTCAGGACCCCCAGTGGAATCAACCCTGCTATTTTTACTAAATCATTACCCTTGCCGTACTCAAGAGGAGACCAATCTTTGAGTGAAAATAATAGCAAAGCCATGAGGCAGGAAGATATTAATATCGAGGGCATGTAAAGTTGGTCTTTTTTAAAGAGAAAGCTCCATTTTAGATCTGAAGTTTTCCAGTAGAGGAGAAAACTCTGAGTAACTGCAGCGATCACATTTGCCCAAGCTAGACCGTGAACCCCATGTGATTGCATGAGCAGTATGCTAAAGAAAATGTTTGATGACATGCTCAGTATTGCAGCTTGTAGGGGCACTTTCATGTTTTGCTTGGAATGAAATCCCTTAACTAAAAATGTGGAGACAGCGTAAAAAGGAAGCCCGCATGCTGAGATTTCAAGTACTTCAGTAGCCAAAAGAACCTCATTTTGACCGAACATTCCCCAATTAAAGAGAATAGATAAAATAGGCTCGGCTAAAATTATTAGTCCTACTGCAGCCGGTATGGTAATTGCCGAAGTCATTCTTAAACCACGAAATAAGTGAAGGGAAAAAAGCTTATGATCTTTTTGGGATGCAGATTTCGAGAGTTCAGGAAAGAGCACAGTGGAGATCGATATCACAAAAACTCCAAGAGGAAGTTCTACCAATCGCGAACTTAGAAATAAGTAAGAAAGAGAACCCGTTTCGTCTAGTGAAAAGGCAAGAAAGCGAGAAACTAAGATGTTGACCTGCAAGACCGCGGCCCCAAGAGCACCAACCCAGAATATTTGATTGATTTTGGATAATTCCAAGGATGGAGTGAGGTCGAAATTCATCTTCCAGTTGAATTTCCTTTTTAGTTCTTCAAAAGGAAGCAGAAACTGAAATACTCCTGCAATTAAAACACTAAAGCTAAGTAAGACTGAGAGTTTATCAAGGGAGTATTCCTTCCAGATACCAAAGATCGATAAGGTCAAAATCATGAACATGTTGAGAACGATCGGGGAAAATCCACCGGCAAAAAATCGACCATGAGAATTAAGGGCACCGGTTGCAATTGCGGCACAACAAATGAAGGTTACATAGCCAAAGGAAATAGTATTAAGTCCGGCAGCATGGCTCCATTTCCCGTCGAGAAGGAACTGGCTTAACCCATAAGAAAAGAGGCAAACCAAGACGGTCATGCCAAGCAGGAAAATTCCGAGTCGTGAGATTACTCTGTCCAGCAAGGATTGAGCAACCTTCAGGGATTTTGTTTTTATGGTTTCAGCATAAATTGGAATAAATGCTGAGCTTAATGTACCTTCTCCAAGCATCCGCCTGAAAAGGTTTGGCATCGTAAACGCAAGAATGAATGCCTCACCATAAAGGCTTGCACCAAATGCACTAAAGAGCAGGATATCCCTAGCTAATCCTAAAAAACGTGATAGTATGGTTAGGGTACTTAGTAAAGAGACATTGCCAAATAACCCCTTCATCTTCTTTTGTTATCTGAGCGATGACATTTTATTCATTACTGCATCCCTGCAGCAGGGTTTCGGCCTCCAATAAGGGGTCGTCATGTCCCTGGTCTCTAGCGACTTGAATCGTCTTGTTAAGGTATTTTTTAGCATTGGTAAAATCCCCTAAAGCCAGGTCACATTTAGCAACAAATAGCAGCACCATCATCCAGTCTTTGGATTGCTCAAGACAGGAAATGAATTCAAGCTTGGCTTTTTGGTATTCACCAGAATCGAAAAATGCCTGGGCCAGATTATACCGGTGAAACCTATTTTCCGGATTTTCTTTTAGCTTTTCAACCAAGGCTGAAATTTTATCAGTCATTTGTAGTCAAATGACCTTGATGCAAACGGCAGTTGAATTATCTATGCCTCCGTTTTGGTTAGCTTTGTCCACTAACTGAGTTACTGCCTCTATGGGATCAAGTGTTTTCAAGGAACTTTCAATTTCTTCTTGAGAAACCATATTGGTGATTCCATCCGAACAAATGAGTATGCAGTTACCGTGCTTGATTTCAATATGACCAAGATCAACCTCAAAGTCGATATCCTGACCCATGCACCGTGTCAGAGTGTGCCCGTAGTGCTCAGGCATATCAAGGGCGGCATTCTCGCCGTGCTTTGCAATCAGTTCGTCTCTTAAGGTGTGGCATTTAGAAATCTTTCGTAACCCCAATTCGTCATGGGTAAAAATCGTCGAATCGCCGACATGGGTAAAAAGCGCCCGGTCACCAACCATGCGGATCGCAGAAAATGTAGTACCAATTCCATTATCGCCCCCAACCAATTCTCCACATGAAATTATGTTACGATGAATTTTATGGGAGATTTTCTTTAGGGTGTCCAGATCCATACAGTCGTTGGTTGAACCCACCAGAGAATCAAAAAATTGAACCGCCAACTTAGATGCAAGATTTCCAAAGGGTAAACCTCCCACCCCATCAGCAACTGCAAAAATACCTTTGGAGTCTTCGACTAGAAAAGAATCTTCGTTGTTTTCGCGGACAAAACCGACATCACTGTGACCATAAGTAGAAAGAGGCATGGATAATTCCTTTTTTTCATACCATGTGGGGCTTAAAGTCAATTTACAAAAAATTAATTACCTGGAAAATGGAACCTCTAATCTTCAATCAAAAAGGTAGAAGATTCTCTATCAAAGTGTTTCTTGGGTAGTTCAGAAATAAAAAGTTTTCCGTATTGCTTTTTCAAAATCCTTGAATCAAGGATGATTAGTTCACCGATGTCAGTTTTCGAGCGAATTAAGCGACCAATACCCTGCCTGAATCGAATGATTGCATTAGGTAATGTGAGTTCAAAAAATGAATTTTTACCTTCCTGGGTGAACTTTTCATTTTTGGCCTCAAGCAGGGGATGGTTTGGATTTTCAAAGGGAAGGCGAGTGATTATAACCTGAGATAGGGCCGGTCCTTTGGCATCAAATCCTTTCCAGAAACTTTCCGCTCCAAGTAGTAAGACATCTCCCTCTTCAAGCAGCCTTTTTTGTAGCTCTGACCTAGAGTGATCAATGCCCTGAGCATAAACCGATCTTTGTTTCTTATTCCATTTTGGCTTTAGGTTGTGATAACAATAATGAAGATCCTGATAATTGGTAAATAATGCCAAGGTTCCGCCTTCGATTGAACTGGCTAAACTGTCGATAGAGAGCAGAAGATATTCTAAATATCTGGATCTTTCTTGACTCATTGGCTCCGGACAGTCTTCGAAAATTTTGATATGCATGTTGAACTCATAGTCAAAGGGAGATTTTACCACTACATCCTTTACATTCTTGCAACCAGTGGACTCGATAAATTTTGAAGAACTCGCATTTTGGGTTAAGGTTGCACTGGTCATGACAATGGGAGAGCTTTTATCAAATAATGCACGCTCAAGTATTCTCGAAACTTCGAGGGGAGCACTTCGAAGATGTATGATTTGTTTCTGTTTCCCCGTTCTTTCAATCCAGTAGACTGAATTTGAATCTTTGATTTCAATGATCTCGGAGAGTCCATTGATATAGGCTTGGAATCGTTTAGACTGATCAATCAGTTCAACCTTTAAACTTTCCTCTTCACAATTTTCTCCAAGCTCCACCAAAGATCGGATCACCCGGCTCAGAGGCGGTAACAGATCTAATGGAATTTCATTTGGTTCCAGAATTCGAATTCGATCTTTTTGCCCAAGGGTAACGCTATGCAAGTGATTAAAAAAGTCTGAGACCGCATGCAGGGCAAAATCAACACTATCAAAATCTTTTACCCGTCCGACTTTATTTAATATACCCTTTCTTTTTGCCGGATTATAGAGTCTCTTGAGCGAATTCTCAAGGGTCCACGAGCTAATGGATACTCCAAGGTGCTCGCTTGCTTCGCCGACCATTTCATGGGCCTCATCGAAAATAATAAAGTCATCGGGGAAAATAATACCATCCGAATCATTTGGAGGTGAAACTCCAGCTCCCAAAAGAGAAAAAAGTAAGCTGTGATTAATGATTATAATATCCGCTTTTTCGACCTGTGCCCTTGCCTTCCGATAGAAACAATGTTCGGGACTACATCTTTTCCCTGAACAAAGAGAAGAATCGGCGTTGACTGCATCCCATACCGATTGCAGAGGTGGTGGAGATAATTCCTGCCTGATTCCTTCCACTGCTTTTCCATCTGCCCATTCTAAAATTCTTTCCAGTTCTTTTTTTTGCCTAGACTCAAATAATTCACCTTGTCCAAGTGCTGCTTTTCGAAGTCGAGTGGTGCAAAGGTAATTTCCTCTCCCCACAAGAAGTGCGCAGGAGAAGTCTGCAAATGAAAGGAGGCTTTGGTTTTTTTCAAATAGGGTTCTGAGCGTGGGTATATCTTTATTTAATATTTGCTCCTGTAGATTGATGGTGTTGGTGGCAACGATGCAGGGTCTCTTTCTGTTCTTGGAGAAAAGTACCGAAGGTATTAAGTATGCGAGACTTTTTCCTACACCCGTGCCGGCTTCAAAAACCAAGTGTTGATTCGAGTCAATCGACTCGAGTACGCTAATCGCCATCTCTTCTTGCTCTGCCCGATGCTCGAAATCCAGGTTTTTTTGAAGTAAACCATCAGGCTTAAAAATCGAGCGAACTAAGCTTTTAAGTTCATCTGGATTTTGAATGCTCGTTTCTTGATCAATGATCTTTATCATTTTAAATCAAGTAGGTTTCTTTAAAGAGTTTTGGGGCGAACAAAGGGATTGCTTTGCATTTCATGGGAAACCGTTGTTGGGGGACCATGACCAACCAATAATTTTGTTTCGGGCGGGAGGCTGAAAATCTTTTCTTGTATTGAAACTTCCAGTTTTTCAAAATCTCCACCCGGTAAATCATACCTTCCTACACTCTCTCGGAATATGACATCACCCACAAAACAACAGGAGTCATTTTTAAACCAGAACACTACATTCCCCGGGCAATGACCCGGGCAATGCCTGACCTCAACCGGAGAACCGAAAAAGTCCAGGACTTCTCCCTCCTTGACCCAATGAGTAACTTTTATGGAGTCCATGTTGATACCAGGGATCGCAAAATTAGCCATAATCGAGGGCTGCTCGAACATGATCCGGTCATCAATATGGCCAATGATTCTTATGCCCTCCCCGTTTAATTCATCCGCACCCGCCATGTGGTCCCAGTGGCCATGGGTCAACCAGATCTCGGATAATGTAAGGTTCTCTTCTGCTAACACATTGTTTACTTCTTCTGCACAGTTCGGTGGTGCATCTACTAAAACTGCCTGAGTCATGCCATCTCGCCAAAGCAAGAAGGCATTGGTGGCGATGGGACCAAGTTCCATCCCTTTGATTTTCAATGGATTCATCTCTTCATACTGCACGAAACTTACCAACGCCCAAGTTTAATGAGAAAAATACTTTTCTTTGTATTTCTTGCATCTTGACGTGAGTGCGTGAGATTGATTTTATTTTCGCTTTGGGATTGGGGTAGTAGCTCAGTTGGTTAGAGCGCCGGCCTGTCACGCCGGAGGTCGCGGGTTCGAGTCCCGTCTATCCCGCCATTCGCATATCTCGTCAGGTTGCATCAATGAGCGTCCAGAGCCTACTGTTAAAGGGTCCCTGCGTTTTCACCCTCCTCACCCACTTCGCCAACCCGCGACCCCAAATGACAAGTTTTGCCGGAAATGTGTGTCCATATCTGTGTCCACTTTGTATTCCCGTCTATCGACCTCATACACTCCTGCAACGGCAGCAAACTTG
>CESW01028102.1_pt1 | contig 11736 bp, 7 predicted proteins | sample 531171 | NCBI WGS metagenome assembly CESW01 (sample SAMEA2621859, study PRJEB7988) | marine metagenome | biome: marine biome (ENVO:00000447); feature: surface water layer (ENVO:00002042); material: "saline water (ENVO:00002010), including plankton (ENVO:xxxxxxxx)" | depth 5 m
AAAAAATTTAAGCAAATTTTATATATCAAACATCAATCACTATGATCTAATAATTTAGGAAGAATTTTTTCTTCTTGAAACAATATTCTTAACTTATTCTTACATAAAGTCAGTCAGACTTTTCATTTATTTTGAATCTATTTAAGAATTTTTTTATAAATCTACTGAAATATTGAAACTCTCCAAATACTAGAGCAATTAATATTAATAGAATTTGGTAAATTACTAGTAAAAATAATAACTTCAAAAATAAATAGACTATTAAAGTACTTATATATTTCCCCAAATCTATGTAATTTAATATGTATTCGGAAACAAAAAGTGACAAACTTCCTGTTATCCCAAAAATTACAAATATCTTACACAGATGGTAAAATGACTTAGCTTTGAAAAAGTTTATGAGTTTCTGCATAACCAAAATAATTCAAATTATAAAGTTAATAATATTTTATAAAAAAAGGCTTACTAAAAATTTTCATTTTTAAACCATAAATTTTTTCTAAATTCTTTTTATTTAAAACCTTTTCAGGATTTCCAAAGTATTTTACCTTACCATCTAACATTAGAGCTATTTTGTTTGAAAATTTATAAGCTAAATTTATGTCATGCAAAATCATAAGTATCCCTAATCCATTTTTGGCTAATTTTCTAATGATTTTTATTAATTTAAATTCATAGAAAATATCTAAATTCGCTAAAGGCTCATCTAATAAAATATATTTGTTTTCATATATATTATCTATGCTCTTAATATGCAAAAGTGTTCTTGCTAAGTGTACTCTTTTTTGCTCCCCTCCGGATAGATACCTAAATTTTCTTTCAATAATATCTTCTATAGAACACTCCTTGGAAATTTCATTTAGTATTTTTTCAAAATTATTATTCAAATCATTTATCCATCCCATTTCAACAATATCTCTAACCGTAAAATCAAAGTTAATATTCTGTGATTGGGACAAAACACTTCTTCTATGAGATTTATTTTCTAATGTAAGTTTGTTTAATAGGATTTTATCATATAATATTTCTCCAGAAGATGGTTTCATATCACCTGATATTAATTTAATTAGAGTTGATTTGCCTGCTCCATTGGGACCTAATATTGTAGTTATTTCACCAGGATTAATATCAAATGAAATTTTGTCTAAAAGACAATTGTCATTTACCACGTATCTTACATCCTTGATTTCTATACTCATGATTTCTTAATCCTTAAAACAAGCCACAGAAAAAATGGAGCACCAATAGCACTTGTTACAAGGCCTACAGGCAATTCTGCTGGTTGAATTGTAATTCTTGAAAGAATATCTGATAAAACTAAAAGACTAGATCCTAAAAAGGCAGAACCAATCAATAAATAATTATGATTAACACCTCCAATTAATCTTACTAAATGTGGAATAACCAAACCAATAAAACCTATCATGCCAGAAATTGAAACACTAACTCCAACCATTATTGCTGATGACATTATGACAATAAATTTCAATTTAATTACATTTATTCCTAGTCTTGATGCTTCAAGCTCTCCAATTTGAATGATGTCAATTTTTCTAGATTGAGGAATAATCCAAATAATTGATATTAATATTAAAAAAATAGAAGGTATTACTAGGTTCCACTGAGCATTAGCAAAACTTCCCATCATCCAAAAAGTCAAACCCCTTAGCTGAGCATCATCACTAACAAAAGTTAGTATACCTATTCCAACACTTGCCAAAGCATTTATAGCTATTCCTATTAACAGCATGTAAGTAACACCGTCATAGATGAAACCTTTACTGAGAGAATACAAAATTAAAATTACAAATAATGCTCCAGTTACTGATGAAATAGGTAATAAATATATTCCTAAAAAGTGATGCTCTAACAAATTTGAAAAAATAACAATACTCAACACGGCACCTAAAGCAGCACCAGCCGATACCCCTATTAACCCAGGATCTGCAAGTGGGTTTCTAAACAAACCTTGCAAACAGGCACCTGCTAGACCGAGAGCTGCACCTACAAAAGCACTTAATAATACCCTCGGCATTCTGATTTGATAAAGAATTTCTTTTTCTAATTGACTTAGATTCCCATGAACAAATTTTTTTATTGAAATGTCAAAGCTTCCAAAAAAGAATCCAAGTATCATACATATTAATGTGAATGCTATAAAAACTGATATTAATTTTAATTGTATGTTACTTATATATCTGAAAAAATTTTTATCGACTTTAATTATATTAGTCCCCAATTTTCTTATCTATCTCTAGAGCAACATTTATTGTTCTTGGTCCAAAACCCAACATAGACATTCCATCTTTAACAATTATATTCTTTTTTTTAGCTGCAATGGTAGAAGATATTCCTGGAATACTAACGAATTGATCTAATGATGAAAAATTTTTAAAAGCTCTTTTCGTTATAATTATATAATCAGGATTTTTCTTTATTATTTCTTCAGAACTTACTGGTTTCCAACCATTTAAATCACTCATAGAATTTTCATGTCCAGTCATATCAATGAAACCTTGACCAGAAGTATTCTTTCCAGCAACCACTGGTGATGAACCTCTCATCATTAAGATAAGAAGTATTTTTTTGCTGTTATTTTTTTTTAACTTTTTAACCCGGTTTAATTTGTTTTTAAATTTAACATAATTTTCATTGTCATCTAAAGAGGCGTCTAAAATCTTGGAAACACATAAAATTTTGTTATGGATACCATTTAAGTCATATTTTTCTTTTACAATTCTCAAATCTATTGATGTATGTTTTAATTGATTTACAATTATAGGTGGACCTATGTCTTCTTCAGCTAAGACTAATCCTGGCCTCAAAGATAATATACCTTCTATGGATAAATTTCTTAAATAGCCAATTGATTTTAACTTTTTTGCCTCTTTAGGAAAATTAGAGGTAATATCAACGCCAACTAATTTATCTTCCATACCTAAAAAATAGACGATTTCAGTAATTGATCCTCCAGCTACAACAATCTTGGATCTAGACATTGATTGCTCACAAATCGCATAAGCATTGGATAATGACAATAATAGAATTAAAACAATAAGTCGCATTTTTTACCTTTATAAAAATTTTTTATTTTTTACAATTATTTTATGGAAATGACTTTTTAATTTCAGATACTAAAAAATCCTTAAAAGCCTTCACCCTGGGATCATTTTTTAATTGATCTTTAAATGAAAGAGAAATATTTAATTCAGGCCCCCTTAATTCGGGTAAAATTTCAGTAAGTGAATTCATATCAAACTCCATCCAATCTGGTAAAGAGGCAATACCCATTCCTATTTCAGCAGCCTTAGCAATACCAGAAATACTTGATACTTCTAATACTGACTTTCTAGGGTTTTTATCATCTCTACCAATAAATAATAGCCAATTTAATCTATTTCTATCAAGAGGTGGTTGTGCTGTCTCACCATAGGAAATGATACGATGTTCGTCCAATTCTTGAATATTATAAGGCACTTTGTTCTTTTTGAGATAGTGTCTAGATGCATAAATTTTATATCTGCATTTTGCTAAATTAATTTGAATATCATCTTGAGAAGAACTTGGTGTCATTCTAATTTCAACATCTGACTCTATATGTACCACTTTTGGTTCCGAATCTCTTAAATTCAAGGCAACTTCAATATTTGGATATTGTTCGTTAAATTTAATCATATTTGGGGCAACCCAAAGTGATCCAAAAGCATTTGTTGCTGACACCCTTAATTTTCCTGCTGGCACATTATCATGATGTCTAATTTTATTATGAATTTCCTCAATACTTTCAGCCAAATTTGAAACATGAGAAAACAAAGATTTACCTTCATTTGTTAAATAAATACCATTAGATTTTCTTAAAAAAAGTTTAGATCCAATTTCATGTTCTAAAGATTTCATTTGTCGACTAAGTGAAGATTGGCTTTGATTCAGAATTTCTGAGGCGTGAGTGATGTTGCATGTTTGTGCAACAATATTGAATAATTTAAGTCTGTCCCATTTCATATGATTAGAATAGTAATAATGATAACGATTATCAATATCAAAATTTAAAATTATTATTTTTTAATAAACATCCCTAAGATATCTTTTCTCTTTTTTTAAGTTATTCAAGTATTCAAGTGCCGCATCAAAAGAAATATTAGAACATTCCATAATTATTTTAATTATCATATCCTCAACATCTTTAGCCATACGATTAGCATCTCCACATATATACAAATAAGCGCCTGATTCTAACCAATTGTAAAATTCGTTTTTATTTTCGTACATTACATTCTGAACATAAATTTTATTTTTTTGATCTCTAGAAAAAGCTAAATCTAATTTATTTAAAACCCCAGAGAAAATGTAATCTTCAAGCTCATTTTTATAAATGAAGTCATCATTTTTTGTTTGATCTCCAAAAAATAACCAGTTCTTGCCTGAACTATTTCTATATTCCCTTTCTTGTAAAAAAGCTCTGAAAGGAGCAATACCTGTACCTGGGCCAATCATTATTATATCTTTATTGTCATCTGGTAACCTGAATGATTTGTTTGGTGTAAAGAAAACTTTTATAATATCACTCGGGGTACAGTCATCAGCAAGAAAAGTAGAACAAACACCATTGTAATTTCTAGAATCTCTTTTCCATCGCACAGATGATACTGTTAAATGAACCTCATTTTTAACTTTATTTAAACTTGATGAGATTGAGTAAGTTCTGTGTTGTAAAGATTTTAAAAGGTCAAGAAAATCTGTAACATCAATTTTTAAATTGGGATTAATATTAATGAAATCTAGAACATCCATACCCCATTTGTAATTTTCAAGTTCTTTGTTGTTATTATGATCAATAATTGACTTTAAATTTTTATCATTTGCGTGTTTTGCAATATATTCTATCAACCTCTTCGTAGGAGTTAGTATTTCAAACTTTTCAGTTAATAACATTTTAATATCATTTTCATAACCTACTGGAACATAGTCAAATTCAACTCCTAATCGGTCAATGATTTTGTTCACAAGATCTTCTTTATTTGTTGGGAAAATACTCAATGAGTCACCAACTTCGTATTTTAAACCACTATCTCCTAAATCAATCTCATAATGCATAATCTCTTTATTTGAATTAACGCCGGAAAGCATTCTATTTGATAAAAGTTTTGCACTATATGGATTTTTTCTATTGTATTCCTTTAAATTGGATTGATCATTTGATTTTTCTTTTATAACTTGAACCTCTGGTTTCCATTTGGCAATTAATGATGAAGTCCATTTTTCAGATAATTCTTCATAATCAACGTCACAGTCAACACGATCTTGAATTCGAGTAGCTCCGAGTTGTTCAAACCTAGTATCAATAAGTTTCCCAGCATGACAAAATTCTTCATATCCAGTATCACCAAGAGCTAGAACGGAATATTTAATATTACTTAAATTAGGGGCTGTATTAGCTGATAAAGCATCCCAAAATAGTTGTGCGTTATCAGGCATCTCACCTTCTCCATAAGTGGAAGTAATAATGGCTACATTTTCCATGTTACCTAAAATATCCATTGTTATATTGTCTAAAGAATTTACTTTTGCTCTAAACCCAGCATCGTTAGCAATTTTAGACATGTCTTCTGCTATTGCTTCTGAATTACCAGTTTGTGTGCCAAATAAAATATCTAAATTTATAAGGTTTTTGTTATGTTCTTGAATTAGACTACTATTAGAAAGAGAGGCAGATTGTTTCATGCCAGCAATAAAACCTGAGATCCAAGCTTCTTGGTCATAGCTAAAGGGTTTTGTGTCTTCACCAGTTTCAATTTTCTTATAATTATTCATTTTATCAATCTCAATTTTATATTTCAGACAAAACTATGTAGTGATTGTTCAAAAAACAATTCTTCATAAGAAGGCATATTGTAAATAATTTTTCTGTTCTTATTTTGCTGATAAATTAACCAACCATAAGTGCTTGGACTATCAATTGAAATGACATTTCGTAATCTTAAGGCTGATTTATAATCATCAATTCTTTTATTAGATATTAATACTGACAATTCTTCATCATTATATTTAGATATAGCATCTTTTGAAAACTTCAATAATTTAGATATAAGATTAAAGTCTTCAGTTAAAATTAAGTCTCTAATTGTTTTTGAGTCACCTGGAACGATAAGAGTTTTTGCTGTTTCATATATCTTCCAATTATTTAGGAGTTCATAAGTTTTTCTTTTGTCTGTCTCATCAGCATTAGGAACATGACCGTCTAAGACATGTTTGCCATCTTTCCATATTTTTTTTAATTTCTGTATTTGATATTTGACCAAGTAAGAAGATAATTCTTCTAATAATTCTTTTCTAGTTTTGGATTTTAAAATTTCTTCGTAATCTTGATACTGTAATAGAGATTTCGGAGTTACAAAAGAAAAGTTATTTTTTTCTATACTCCAATTATCTAAAATATATTTGGCTTTCTTAGATCCAGACGCGTCAAAGTGCCATTTTAGTAAATTATGTATGGTATGTGCATGTATTTTTGAAATTTCTGTATTTTCAGACAATTCTCCAATGAAAACAGACTCTGTACTAATAAAATTACTTAATTTTTTATATGGGTCATATTGATATAAAAATCCTCCAGACATTCCATTTCCATAACCTCTTGAAAAAGAACCAAGGTTTAAAATAGTTCCATTGGTCATATATTCGCCGCAATAATCTCCTACTCCTTCAATAACAGCTGTCGCACCTGAATTTCTAACAGCAAATCTGTCGCCTGCTTGACCTTCTACAAATAATTTTCCTCCTGTTGCACCAAATAAAGCAAAATTACCTATCAAAACATTTTGAGTTATATTCTTTTTATTACTTATTGGAGATTTGATAATTATTTCTCCACCAGAGCAAGATTTACCTACTCCATCATTACATGTCCCAATATGTTTGAATACCATACCATCATTACAAAAAGCTGCATATGATTGGCCAGCAGAACCGTCTGTATTTATGAAAAGTAATTTGGGTTTTAAAGACTTTCTTCCAGAAGGAAGAGTAAAAATTCGAGATTGCCCTATTTTACCGATTTTGGTTTCGTAATTTAAATATCTTTCAATATCAATTGAAAGTTGTCCACCAAATGTTTTATTTCGATTATTTAGCGTAATTTTTTTAGCTGACATTGCATCGTCTTTAGAAGAATTAAATTTTTCTAAGAACCAATTGTATAGATTTTGATCATGATCATAGTTTTTTTCAAGATAGATTGGTTTCAAAATTTCAAGATTCTCCACCTGCTTCAACATCATTTTAAGGTTAAGTTGCCCTACAGAAGATTTATGATTAACTAAATGTAACAAATCAGTACGCCCTCTAACATCTTTAAGAGATTTAAATCCAATATTGGCTAAAATTTCTCTTATCTCATGTGCAATATTTAAAAAATATTGGGCTAGTGCTCTTGGATCACCATCAAATAACTCTGAATTTGTTGTTAAGCCAGCTGGACATTTAATGTTACAATTTTTGGCCATGACACATTTCAGCATCATCATTGCCGACGTTCCAAACTCAAAACTATCGGCGCCTAATATAGCTGATTTAACGACGTCAGTACCGGTTTGGTGTGCTCCAGAGCAACGTAAGATAACTTTTTGTCTTATTTTATTAATACATAGGGCTTGGTTAACTTCAGCCAATCCAATTTCTGCTGATCTTCCCGTATATTTTAGTGATGTTACAGCTGCCGCACCAGTACCCCCAGTACCACCTGCTATATTTATTACATCAGCTCCAGCTTTGGCGACACCAACGGCAATGGTACCTATACCATCAGATGATACAAGCTTTACAATAACCTTTACCCTAGCTGCTTTTGCGTCATGTATTAGTTGAGCTAAATCTTCAATTGAGTAAGTATCATGATGGGGAGGTGGAGAAACCAACTCAACGCCAGGAACACCCCCTCTGGCAGCAGCTATTTCAACTGATACTTTAGATGCGGGTAGCTGTCCACCTTCTCCAGGCTTTGCCCCTTGTCCTATCTTTATTTCAACTTGTTCTAACATTGGATCAGCAAGATATCCTGCCCAAACACCAAAACGACCAGAGGCAAATTGTTTAATTTTGGATGCACGAATAGTACCATATCTTGACATATGCTCTCCACCTTCACCAGAGTTTGAGAGTGCTCCTACCATATTAGTACCATGAGCTACTGCTTCGTGCGCATTTGAAACTAAAGCACCATGACTCATAGCTCCTGAAGCAAAAGTTTTTGTAATCTCTGAAGCAGGCTGAACTTGACCTAATTCAATTGAATTAGGTGCTGTTTTAAAATTTGAGAAAAAATTGTCAGCTTTACTTTTTGCTCTAAATTGCAAATGTTGGTTTTTAATCAACATTTCAGAGACATTCTCTTTAAAAACTTTTTGAAGAGAAATTGAAAAGTTTTTTATTTTGATATTGATATTTTCCTTGTTACTAAATGTAACACAGTAGATGTTTCTAAGGACTTTATTTACTATTAATCCCTTTATTAAAAAATTATTGTTACCAACATAATCTAACTTTAATAGTTCACCAGTAAAATCATGTGTATCAATTGTGTTTTCAAAATTTATCGGAAAGTCAAGCACATCTCTCAACGCAGCCGGTCTAACAAATCTTTCTTTTCCTACCAATTTTATAAAATTCAAGTAACCAGGAGTGATTTTAAATTTATCAATTTGTTTATCACTTAATGAATCAAAACTTGTGTTTTTGTAACCTGCATCACTAATACCATAAGCGTCCTCCATTTGATTAATAGTGAAAAAACTTAATCTCTTAATATCTTCTGAATTACTTAGTTTTTTAAAAGAAATCTTTTCTTCTGTTAAGTCAACAAACTCTCTTACAGCTGTTATACCATAAGAATGACCTGCACCTTCAGAACGCTCTTTAAAAAGTCCAAGGATGGGAATGTCTTTTTCATTATTTACAATTTTAGATCTTAAGTGCCAATCAAGAGAACTTTGGGCAATAGTTTTAAATCTCACACCCCCAACAGGAGAAAACATGTTAGGAAAATATTTTTTTAATGAGGGATCAGTTGTATCTAAATAATTAGGTTCAAAAAATTCGCCACCTGAGTAACTTTCTACAGTGCATAATCCTACCTTACCCATGATTTTCATTAGTGATTTTTCAGAAGCTTTAATAAATTTGTTGTAAGCTAAAATTTTATTTTGTGAGTGTTTTTCTTTTATTCTCATTTCAACACATAATGGGTAAATTGCGGCAGCTCCGAAACCTAGTGTGCACGCTATATGATGCGACGAACAAATCTGACCACTTTCAACTATAATTGAAACATTAAAACGTAAACCCTCATTAATAAGGCTTTGGTTTATGGCTGAAACTATAAGAATTAATGGTATTACTGCCTTTTTTGCATCAATATTGGCATCTGAAATTATAATTATTCCTCCACTAGATGATGCAAACTCGCATATATCAAAACAAATTTTTTCAATTTGATCTTTTAAAATTCGTTCATTATTTTGAGCGTTTTTATGATCAGGTTCATACAAAATTTCAAAGTTTTTAGTTGGGGTATAATTCTGGTTTTTAATTTTATTTAAATCTTCAAGCTTTAAAATAGGAGTGTCTATTATTATTTGTGGTGACTTCTTATTTAAATTTTTAGTTTTACAACCTAGTGATACCCTAAGTGTCATTCCATCGGCTTCTCTTATGGAGTCCAGTGGGGGATTAGTTACCTGCGCAAACTTTTGTGAAAAATATTTGGCCATCCCACCTTCTTGATCAGACAATGCATTAATCGCATTGCCATACCCCATTGCAGAAACTTTTTCAGCTCCAGTTTCAAGCATCGGGTCCAAAAAAAATCTAAAAGTTTCTTGATTGTGATGATAAGCAACGTATTTAGCTGATAAATTATCTATATTTTCTATTGAATTTTTACTTCCATTAAATTGTTCAATTTGGTGCAGCTTAATGCTGCACTCATGTAAAAGTTTTTTGTAATTAGTCTTAGAAGATAAAAGCTTTAGTGCATCTTCTGTATTATATGTTTTTTGTTCTTGATGGTTGTAATATAGGATACCTCCTGCTTCTATTCTTCCCCTAGAAATAATATCTTCCTCTGGAAAGTTTATTTGTCCTGCTTCTGACATTGCTGATAAATATTCAACAGTTTCAATGGTTCTCAATGGTCTAAGACCTAATCTATCAAGTCTTGCACCAATAATATTCCCATCTCCAAATATAACAGCAGCTGGACCATCATTTTTTTCTTCAAATAACGAAAAATATTCAAACATTGATATAATGTCTTCAGATAAACTTTTGTCATTCTCCCATGCTGGTGGCATCATAGAGATTACAGCAGAAACAATGTCTAATTCATCTTCAAAGATTCTATTTTGCAAGGTTTGATCTAATCTACAGCTGTCAGATTGGCCCCTTGGTCTTATAATATCTTTATTTTTAGATTTATATGATGCATTTTCTGATAAAATATTCTTTTTATTTGTATTTAACTCTCCATTATGGGCTATTAATCGGAAAGGTTGAGCCATAAATGGATGTGGTTCAGTATTTGTTGAAAATCTTGTATGAAAATATAAAGAAAAAATTTTATGAGATGTATCATTTAAATCTTTAAAATAGGGGATAATTTCATTTGACTTTAACCTACCTTTTAATACTTGTAATTTTCTAGATAAGGAAAGAGGATACAACTCTTCTAAATTCTTATCTCTAAATGCCACTGCTTCAATGTCCAGTAAACAACGATATATAGATTTATCTATATTTTTATCGCTAGTGTTTTGCATACTAAAGATAAATTGCTTTATTGTTAGTTGAGACGATTGAGAAAATTTATTTAAAACTGACTTATTTACAGGCACATCTCTTGATTTAATAAGTTTAAAACCGCTATTTTCTAAAGTATTAATAATTAAGTTATTTGCTTTAATTTTGTAAACTTTATTTTTTGGCATAAAAAAATTACCAACGACGAAATCACCAAATTTTAGAGTTTTGTTTGTAATTTTTGAAAAAAAATTTACTGATAAATCTATTGATATTCCTGCACCATCCCCAATTCCTTCAGATGACATTCCTCCACGGTGAGGAACTGAGCATAAAGCTTCATTAGCCTTAATTATTAAATCATGGGTTTGTTTGCTATCTTTTTTAGTAATAAAACCAACTCCACAACTGCTTTTTTCAACATTATGGTCGTATAATAATCTTGGTTGTTTGATATTATTCATTTAAATTCCGCATAAATATTAATCTTTTTAATGCAAAATGAATAACTTTTACTCTGTTAATGATATATTTCAGACATGCAAAAAAAGCAATTCACATATTTTTTGAACAATATTTAAAAAAAATCTGTTGAGTCATTAAATAAATATAGAGGTAACGTTTAAGAAAGATATTCATCATAAATACTAAAAAAAATATGATAATAATTAATTAATTAATTAATTAATTAAAATTAAATGAATTTATTTTATATATTAACATTATAAAATTATTTTAAATTGGTAGGGATATCCTTAAACGAACCGAGAAGCTTTTTAGCATTGGATTTTTACATCATCGTTTCGTCCCGGGGAGCCACTATTTAAGTTTTTATATATCTAAATACTAATATAAATTTCATTCTATTCCATATCTATAATTCATAACTTCTATATTTTTTAGCATGCTTAATAAGTTCTACCTTATATTCTTTAGCAGAATTAC
>CESW01031024.1_pt1 | contig 11729 bp, 10 predicted proteins | sample 531171 | NCBI WGS metagenome assembly CESW01 (sample SAMEA2621859, study PRJEB7988) | marine metagenome | biome: marine biome (ENVO:00000447); feature: surface water layer (ENVO:00002042); material: "saline water (ENVO:00002010), including plankton (ENVO:xxxxxxxx)" | depth 5 m
TTTTTTTCAATATTTAGAATTACTCAAAAGTTTTTTAAAGAATTTAGATTTAAAAAAAATATGGGATCAATAATTAATATTAGCTCTATAGTTGGTAATTTAGGTTTTAATGAGCTTTCTGGTTATGCCTCAACCAAGGCTGCAATAGATGGATTAACAAAATCTTTATCGATTGAATTTTCAAAAAAAGGAATTAGGGTAAATTCAATTGCCCCAGGGTTTGTAAAGTCCTCATATTTTAAAAGTTTTCAAAAAAAAAAATCAAGTTTATATAAATGGACTTTGAGCAGGATTCCATTAAATAAATGGGGTGAAAATTTGGATGTAGCAAACTTAGTTTTATTTCTTTTATCTGAAAATTCAAAGTATATAAATGGACAAGTAATTAAAATAGATGGGGGTTGGACAGCATCTTAATGAAAGTTTTAGGATTAATACCTACCAGATTAGGATCGACCAGACTACCATCTAAACCTCTCTTAGAAATTAATGGTATCCCCTTAATTATACATACATACAAAAGAGCAAAATTGTCAAAAAAATTTGACGATGTAATAATTTGTTGCGACGATAAAAAAATATTAAGTGTAGCCAAAAAATTTAAGGCAAAATGTGTTTTAACATCAAAGCATCATAATAATGGAACTGAGAGAATTACAGAAGTATTAGTAAAACAGAAAATTCTCTATGATTTAATTGTTGATATTCAAGGCGATGAACCTCTAATTAGCCCAGAACATATTGATAAAGTTATAGATTATCATAAAAAGAATATATCAATAGATATAATTCTCCCAACCTTAAAAATAAAATTAGCCGACAATCAAAACTTGATAAAAGTTGTTACTGACAATAAAAAAAATGTTTTATACTTATCAAGAGCTAAAATCCCATTAGAATTTAAAAAAAAGAATTCTTTTTATAAAAAACATTTATCAATAATTTCATTTAAGAGAGATGCTTTAATAAAATATTCATCAGCAAAAAAAAGTAATCTAGAAAAAATTGAGGATATAGAGTTATTACGTGCACTTGAGATGGGTCTTAAAATTAAAACAATTGATTTAATAGGCGATAGTTTCTCAGTTGATGTAATGGAAGATTTCATAAAAGCCAAGGAAAAATTTAAAACTGATAAAATACTAAAAAAATATTCTTAGAGATGAGCAATCAAAATAGGATAGTCTATAAAGTGAACAAAAATATCCACGATGTAGTTTATACTAAAAATATTGTGAAATCATTAGATAAAAAAATAATTGAATTAAAAAGTGATAAAAAAATTATTTTTTTATATGATGAAAATATTTCAAGTCATATTATTAAAGATATATCTTTAGGACTAAAATTAACTGGGTGTAAAATCTCATCCAAAAAAATAAAAAGTTTAAAAAAAAATAAGAATATCAAAAATGTTTTAAATTTAATAAATACTTTTACTCAGTTATCTCTTACAAAAAAATCAGTTGTAATTACGTGTGGGGGAGGGGTTATTGGTGATTTAGTTGGATTAGCATCTTGTTTATATAAACGCGGATTAATTTATATAAATATACCTTCAACAATGACAGCTTTAGTTGATTCTTGTATCGGAGGAAAAACAGGTATCAATCATAATAAGCAGATTAATTTAATTGGAACTTATTTTCATCCTACTAATGTAATAATCTATGAAAAAATTTTAGAGTCAATACCTGATCGTGAATATATTAGTGGTCAAGCAGAGATTATAAAATCTTTTATTATTTCTAATAGAGGAAATTTAAATTTCTTTAATAAAAATACTACCAAGATACTTAATAGAAAAAAAAATGTTATAAAAAGATTAATTCTAGATTCTTTAAGGATTAAAATAGAACATTTCATTAATGATGTATTTGAAAAAAATAAAAGATTATTGTTAAATTTTGGACACACATTTGGACATGCATATGAAATGGCAACCGATGATTTAATAAAAAAAGATTACCTAAGACATGGAGAAGCAGTCTCATTAGGAATAATTTCAGAAATAGCTTTATCTTATTTAGAAAATAATAACAGCTCTCAGAAAAAAAAAATTTATAAAAATTTGTTGAATATTGAAAATATTTTAAAAAATTTAAAATTACCCATTAAATTAAATTCTTACAAAAGGGTTGAAAAAACAAACTTATATAAAAAAATTTTTTTTTATGTTTTTCAAGATAAGAAAAAAGTTTCTAATAAACCAATTTATATAAATTTTGCTGATAAAGGTAAATTAGTTCCGAAGGAGATTGAAAATTTTGATAATATAAATAAAGTCATTTATTACATTCTCAATAATATAGATTTAAGAACAATTTGATTTATAAAAATGTTCAGTAGTTCTCTCTCAAAATACAATTATATTCGCAAAAAGCATTTTTTTGGGCAAAATTATAACATAAGTTCATTTGAGTTATTTGAACTTATTCTCACAAAAAAAATTAACAAACCGAAATTTAATTTTTTTGAATTTTTTACAAATTTCATTAGTTTAATTCTAAGCATATTCACAATCTTGAAATGTAAATTATTAGGGTTAGATCAAATTAATTATTACATTGTTTTTAACAATAATCTGTCAGACCCTAGATCAAATAATATAAATTCGATATTTAAATCAGATAAAAATATAAACATAATTAAAACATCTGGCTTAAGCTTATCTCTTTTAGTTTATTTTAAAATTAATAATGTAATACTTCACGAAAGTATTGTCTATTTTTCAAGATTTTTTTTTGTTGAAAAAAAATTTACATTAAAGGAAAAATTTAAAAATATACATAAATGTAAAATAAGACAAAATTTAATTTATTTTCAAATTTTTAAATTTTTAAAAATTAGAAAATTATTAATGATTGATGATTATCGAGAAATACAAAGTTTTATTAATATTTGTAAAAAATTGAATATATCAACACTAGGATATATGCACTCTAGATTTTCAAAATTCAGAGTTTCATTAAAATATGATTGTTTTGATAAATATATTGTCTGGACAGAATTTTTTAAAAAGAAATTAATAGAAATAAATCCTAAATATAAAAATAAAGTCTTAATTAATAACTTTAGAAAGTTTAAAAAAATTTCTTTTATAAATAAATCCAACCAACCAACAGTACTTTTTTTCTCAGATACTATGATGGATTATAAATCAGTGATAAAATATCTTGATCAGTTAAAGAAAGAAAATATTAAAGTTTTAATTAGATTAAAAAGTAATCAAAAAGAAAATAAATATTTCTTAAGATATATAAAAAAAAATAATTTTATTCAAACAGACGACACAAATATAGAGACAGTTGTTAAAAAGTACAAACCAAAATTTTTTATGGCTACAAATTCAAATGTTTTATTAGAAGCAACTTTGTATAATTGCTTTCCAATTTTATTAAAAACTCAAAATGATTACTCTTTTGATTTCATAAAAGATAAAATAGTAATTTGTTGTTCAGGAAGAAATAATTTTCATCACTTTTTAAAAAAGTTAGAAAAAAAAAAAATTTAATTAACAGTATATATAATAAAATATGGAATTCTAAGAATGAGATTAAAAGAATTAAAAGGTTATTTTAATTAATTAAAATGAATATTTTAAAATATATAAAAAAATATAAATAATCTAAGGTATATAAACATGGAAAGAATTAAAAATAAAATAAGTCCAGCTGTAATAGGATTGGGATATGTGGGTTTACCTATTTTTATAAGATTGAATAAGAAATTTAAAACCATTGGTTTTGATATTGATAAATCAAGAGTAAGTGAGCTTTCAGACAAAAAAGATCTTAATAAAGAATTTACAACAAAAGATTTAATACTTAGAAATGGATCTTTTTTTTCAAACAGATATGACGATTTGAAAAAATTTAACTTTTTTATAGTGACTGTCCCAACTCCAGTTTTTAAAAATAATAGTCCTGATTTAAGAAACTTGATTAGTGTATCTAATATTTTAAAAAAGATTATAAAAAAAAATGATATAATATTTTTTGAGTCAACAGTTTATCCAGGTGTAACAGAGAAAGTGTGCGCGCCTATTATCGAAAAAGGTTCAGGTTTAAAAAATAATGTAGATTTTTATATTGGTTATTCTCCTGAAAGAATAAATCCAGGTGATAAAACTCATAGTATAGAAAAGATTAATAAGATAGTTGCTATTGATAAAAAAAAGTTTTTTATAGCAAGTAAAGTTTATAAAAATTTAGCAAAAAAAATTATCTTTTCAGATAGTATCAAGGAGGCTGAAGCATCAAAAGTTATAGAAAATATTCAAAGAGATTTAAATATAGGGTTAATGAATGAAATATATCAAGTTTGTAATAAATCAGGAATAAATTTTAAAAATGTTTTAAAGCTTGCTGGTTCAAAATGGAATTTTATAAACTATAGCCCCGGACTTGTAGGAGGACATTGTTTACCGGTTGATCCATACTATTTTGCATGGTTTGCGAAAAAATTAGGCCTTGGTACGAAAATCATTTTAGCGGGAAGAAAAACTAATAATGAAATGGTGAAATTTACAAAAAAATTGATTTTAAAGAGAATAGGCATGCATAAATTAAATCTAAATGAAATAAGAGTTTTGATAATGGGCCTGACTTATAAAAAAGATGTTGCTGATTTAAGAAATTCTCTTTCAATAAAAGTTTTTCAATCTCTAAAAAGAAATTTTCTTAAATTCAATTGTTATGATCCATTAATCAATGAAATTTATAAAAAGAAATACTCATTAATAAAAAAAAAAGATATAAAAAATTTTGATGTCTATATTGTGCTAACAAAACATAAATCAATTAAAAAATCACTAAAGTTACTCAAAAATAAAAAAATTATTGATATCTTTTCTTAAAATGAAAGTATTATATATAGCTGAATTCTCTTTGCCTACAAACAGGGCTTATGCAATACATGTTTTTAGAATGTTGGATGCTTTTAGCGATCATCAAATTAAATCAAAATTATTTATACCTTATTTCGAAAAAGATAAATTTAGAAAATCATTAAATTTTTTTGATATAAAAAATTCAAAATTCATCTCAATTAAAAGAATTTTTAGTAATAGGATAAATTTGAATTTTTTAAACAGATTTTGGTTTGGTTTTAAAGCTGCAAAAATTATTAAAACACAAAATTTAAATAATTTGATTATAACCAGAAGTTTAATAGCTAGTGTATTTTTAAGTTTATTTAAAGTGAGGCATTTCTTAGAAATTCATCAAGAAATTATAGGTTTATCAAGATTTTTTCTAATACATCTAAATTTCATAAATTCAAAATTTATTATAAAAAATATTTTTATTTCAAAATCTCTAGCTAATTTTTACAAAAATAAAACCAAAAAATATGTGATTCTTCATGATGGTGTTGATTTAAAAAGATTTAAAAAAAAAAAGATTAAAAGTGTAAAAAGGATTTCATATGTTGGGAGTTTTTATAGAGGACGTGGTATTGAGCTAATTTTTGAAATTGCAAGAGAATTAAAAGAATTCAAATTTTATTTATATGGAAAAAGGAATGAAAAATATTATAATCTATCAAATAATATTTATTTAAAACCCTTCGTTCAACAATCTAAAATACCAGAATTATTACAAAAATCTGACCTTTTATTATTGCCTTACTCCAAAAAAGTTCATATTTCCTCAGATATAAAAAGTTCAGATATTTCCAAGTTTATGTCTCCGATTAAGTTATTTGAATACTTAGCTAGCGGAACACCAATTTTATGTTCAAATATTAAAGTTTTGAGAGAAGTTTTGAAAAATCAATATAATTCTATTTTAATTAATGATTTTGAAAACAAAAAAGAATGGATTGAAAAAATTAAAAAAATTTCAAAGAGTTATAAAAGACTAAAATTTATTTCTCAAAATGCCTTAATTACCTCAAAAAAGTATACTTGGTTGAAGAGATCAACATCTTTTATAAATTTATATAAAAATTATTAATCTTTTATTAAAAGCCTCGTTCCATAATCCACACGATGTAAAAAGTGAAAATTATTCTTTAGATTAAGATATTCATCTACAGCTTTTTGAGACCCTTTCCAATGACCATAATCATCTATTATTAGTATTCCTCCTTTTGCAAGTCTTGGAAACAAGATTTCCATCTCAATTTTTGTAGACTCGTAAAAATCAGTGTCAAGTCTTAGCAAAGAAATTACCTGAGGAAGATTACCATTTATTTTTAATGTATTCTCAACTTTTCCCTTAACAAAAATAAAATTTTCATTATAGTTTTTATCGAATAAACTTAAGTTTTTTTTTACTTCTTCTAAACTTCCATAACACCATTTTTCATCGCGTTGTTTATAACTCTCAAAAGTTTTATCTGCTGGTACATCTTTTAAATCTTTATCGTGAATAGTTGGCTCTGACATCCCATCAAAAGTATCAAAAGCAAAAATTTTCCTATCCAAATTTAATCTTTTTCTAATATGATTCATTAAAATAAGGTTGCCACCTCTAAAAACACCACACTCCACAAAATCACCAGGTATATTTTTTTTTGTAATATAATTGATTGATTGAATTATTGACCAATGAGCGGCAGGTGGACACATAGAATATTTTTCTAAATTTTTAATAAAATTTAAGTCTTCTCTACTTATTTCTGGTATCAAATTAACTTGCCGTTCGTACCAATCATTTTTATGCACTATTCTAAAATTTGTAAAATTTATTAATTTTTTTATTATATTCTTCAACATGACTGGATCTTTATTTTATCAAACGTATAATTTCAATTAATAAATATCTGAAAAACCCATATTAATATCAAAATTTATTTGATCTGATTTTAATTTTCCAAAATAAACAATTTTTTTATTTTCTGGAAAATTTTTAATAAAACCAGTTTTTTTCATCAAGTCGTGGTTTAAGGACCATTGACTCATTTTTGAGATCTTCTTATTTAAAAAAAAATTATTTGCAAATGATGTAATTTCCTCTTTAAAACCAGGAATTGATATTATTTGGCATATATGCCCAACTTTTTCTTTATTTGATATATATAGTTTTAAAATAGTATACCCAACTAATTTTTTTTCATTAAAGAATTCATAGATATAATAACTTGACCTTGGATTCTTAACATATCTCCAATTGAGATATTTCGATGACCAAAACACATTAATTTTTTTGTTTAAACTATCTAAAAAAATCTTTTCATGTTTAAAATTGAATTTTTTAATTTTCTTAAATTCTAAATTGAATATTTCTTTTTTAATTATTTGTTTCTCAAAAATTGGGAAATCCGATAAATCTTCCCAAAGATTTCTTTTCCAGTATGGAAAAGCAAGATGATTAGCAAAACCTAAGTTAATTTTTGATTTTTCTTTAAGAAAATCATTTAACTTTATAATTAAATTTTCAAATATACCTTTTTTATTTTTTGAAAAAAAATTTTTATTATTTCTTATCAAATTCCTAATCATTTTTGTATCTGTGATTACATCTTGTATCCTGTACCCAACAAATTTTTTATCTTTATTTATGTAAATTTGTTTAAAACAAACAATCATTCCAATAATTAAATTATCATATTTTGCTATGAAGAATTTTGATTTACCAAATGGATTTGAAAAATAATCCCACTTAATATTTTTGATTTTATAATCTTTATTTTTTTTGAATTTAATGACTATATTTTTTAGTTCGTTAATTTCTAAATTAAGTTTAATATGAAATTTTAAACTATCCATTTATAATTTAAAATTTAAATTTCAATTTTTTTTGCAACAACAAAAGCTTCTGCGTAATCTACACCAATCACTTCACCTCTAAATTTTGCTCTTCCCAATATTGACTCAAAATATCTGCTATAATTATTTTTTTTATTTTCAAAAACTGACTTATAGCATTTTATTGCCTCTATTTTTTTTTCAATGTATTTTGATATATTTACGAAATACTGTGGATTAAATGCATATGTATTAATACCTCCAGGCAACATTACCTCATACATGTTAAATGAAATATTATTTTTTCTTGTAACAGAGAATAATATTTGAGCTAATTTTTTGTGGTCCTGATGCGTATCGTGTTCCCAGCACGAAAAAATTATATCAGGTTTATAAAAATTTATTTTTTCATCAAAAATTTTTATAAATTTTCTATTATAATCAAACTCATATGGATTTAAGTTCATCACATCTAAATCTGCACCTAAAATCGCTGCAGCATTTTTCTGTTCATTTAATCGATTATCAGTCATAAACTTATTAACTTTACCTTGCGAGTCTTCTTGAGGAATAATTGCTGTTACTATCGTAACCTTATGACCTTCATCTACATACCTTGCGATCGTCCCGCCCATTGCGATTTCAACATCATCTGCATGAGGTGCAATCGCTAGAATATTTTTCTTCTTCATAATGTTTATATTTTATTTAAGACTTTCATAAATTTATTGTAATTTTCATCTACTGTATAATTATTTATATGCTTTCTAGCAAATTTTAATTTTTTTCTAAGATTAGTTTGATTATCTATAAATTTTTGGATTTTTGACGCCAATAATTTGTAATTATTAACAGGAAATAGATCCCCACCTTTACCATTTGCAAGAATTTCTTGAGTGCCACCTTTACAATTTGAAGCAATAATAGGTAAATTAAAATTTAAAGCCTCAACAATTGAGTTTGGAAAACCTTCTTGATGAGAAGCATGAATAAAAAGGTCAGAATTTTTGTACAATTTTTCGACATTATCACACCATCCAAGAAGGTGAACTTTATTTGTAAGTTTTAACTTCTTAATTAATCTTTTTAAATTTTTTCTCTCTTCTCCATCCCCAGCCACTCTGAATATAAAGTTTTTCTTATTTAATAAACTTAATGACCTAATCATTGTATCAACACCTTTACCCTTGACTAAACTACCAACAGTTAAAATATTTATTTGTTTATTAATTCTTAATTTAGTTTTAATTTTTCTAATTTTAATCAACGATGGAGGACTTATATTGACAACTTTTGTGTTTGTAATTTTCTCAATATCTTTTTTAGCACTTTTTGAATTAGAAATTACACTATCCGCATATTTATACAAATACTTGACTAAGATAAATACAATTCTATTTTTTATATAATTAGTTAAATTATAAAATTTATTGAGTTCAGAAATATCTATTCTGTCTATAACTACTAATTTTAAATTTTTGATTTTTTTTAAAGCTAATATCGAAATTACATTAGCGTAGTGCTGATTAGAAATGAAAATATTTTGACAATCATTATCTATAATATCTTTTACTTTTTCTTTTAAAATAAAAAATGAGCTGATAGTATTATTTCTATTAATTTCGATTATCTTAATTTTTTTAGAATAGTTCAGAAATTTTTTTTTATACTCATTTGCTCCAATTGATATAATGAATAACTTATTTTTTTTTAAATTAATTTTAGTACATAATCTAAAAATTGAGTTTCCAGCTCCACCAAGTTTAAAAACTGGTAAAAAAAATATTATATTCTTACTCATAAATAAATTGTCTCAATATTGATAAATATTTTTTACAATTAACTTTTTCATCGAATCTAGAGAGTGATCGATAGGCTAAGTTTAATCTCTTTTGACTTTCTTTTTTATCATTAATTGCTTTAAGTACTGCGTTGGCTAATTTTTTATAATCATCATTTTGATATAGATAACCAGCTTTACCATTTAATAAAATTTCACGTGGTCCTGTTGGGCAATCACTAGATATAGAAATTTTTTTAAAGGAGATTGCCTCGATTAATGCATTCGGCAAACCCTCATATAAAGATGAAAGAATAAAATAGTCTGATTTTAGATAAAATTTAGTAGGATCAGTTATACCTCTCAAAATTTTAATATTTGATGTTAAGTTATTTTTCCTTATATTCTCAATCAAATATTCATAAAGATTTCCATTTCCAATAATAATTAAATTATATTTTAATTTTGAGTTATCTCTTAAATATCTCATAGCTTTAATTAAAAGTATTTGATTTTTTTGACTCACCAATCTTCCGACGTTTAATAGATTAACAGAGTTACTCGTATTTACTCGTTTTGATTTTAAAATTAAATTATTTTTCCTTTTATTAAAAGCAGGGTTATAAATAACTTTAGTATCGATATTTATATACTTTTTAATTTTTTTCTTTAAATCGAAACTGTTTACAATTACTAAATCTGAAAGTTTATATATCTTATTAAAAAAAAATCTTTTCACAACATTCTTTAAATAAATATCTGGAGATGCATTGATTCTTGATATAATTTTAAGTTTAAATATATTTGCAAACAAGATAATTAAAATATTTGACTGAAAAGAAAATAGAATTGTTTTTTTTTTTATCAAATCTGTTTTTAAAAAATAAATTAGACAAATTATTATTTTTATTAATTGATTACTTTTATTAAAACGATTGTCAGATGGACCAATAATTTTAATTTTTTTATCAAATTTTTTTTTTTTATCTAAGCTACATGTTAATAAGTTGATATTAATTTTTTTTTTTGCAAGAAAATTTAATATTAAATACAAATTTTTTTCAACTCCACCCACCCCAATTGTGGGACAAAATACAGTTATTTCTCTCATTATTTATTTTCTAAAATTTTTCTTAATTCTTTGTAATGATTAAAAATTGTAAATTTTTTAACATTTTTTTTTGCTAATAAAATTTTATTATACTTAATGTTCCTTTCATCTCTATCAAATTTTATTAAATTTTGGACTAAATCATTTACTGAATTGTTATTAAATAAATAACCTGCATTACCGTTATTTAAAAATTCAGTTGGACCATTTGGGCAGTCACTTGATATAACTAAAGTGTTACAAGAAGCCGCTTCAATAATTACAAAGCCCATCTCTTCCCAAAGAGATGAAAGTATAAATGCTTTTGAATTTTTTAAATATTTGTAAACATTTTTTTTGAAGCCTAGTAAAAAAATTTTATTCTCTAATTTAAGTTCGTGAATTTTGTTTAGAATTTTTTTATTTTCCTCACCCTCACCAATTATAAATAATTTGTAACTATTATTTATTTTATTGAATTCATAAAAAGCTTTAATAAGTAAATCAAAATTTTTTTGTTTAGTTAACCTACCAATAGCTAAAAAGTAATTACTTTTAATAATGTCTCCTGGTAGAGGAACCTTTTTTTTATTATTTACTTCTTTGATATTTATTACAGAGTCATAAAGCACCATAATTTTTTTATTTTCAAAAATTTCTAGTTTTTTTAAGTGGTTTTTTAATTCTATACTTGGGCAGGTTATTAAATATATATTCTTTGAGCACAATTTCCAAAAAAATTTTCGCACAAAATTCAATTTTGGATAACCTGAGATTCTTAGGATAAGTTTAGTTTCAAACTTAAAAATTCTAAATAAAAAAATTGGTAGTGATGTAATTAAGTGGGCGATTATAAAATCAGGTTTATCTTTTTTAAGAAGATTATATAAAGGTAATATAGATAGCAAAAAAGTTATCGAGTAAGAAATTCTACTTTTTATAAAACCTCCTTGAGGCAATTTATTGTATAAATTTTTGAAAAAACTTAGAGTTTTAATCTCATTAACACTATTCCACTCACCTAATGCATTAATTAATTTTACATCAAATTTATCTTTACCATAAAAAGACAAACCTTTGGCTGAATTAAGTGTAGATTTTTTTGTTCCGATATGTCCTAAATATGGAGACCAGTAGATAATTTTTTTCACAGATTTTAGAATATA
>CESW01061405.1_pt1 | contig 11708 bp, 9 predicted proteins | sample 531171 | NCBI WGS metagenome assembly CESW01 (sample SAMEA2621859, study PRJEB7988) | marine metagenome | biome: marine biome (ENVO:00000447); feature: surface water layer (ENVO:00002042); material: "saline water (ENVO:00002010), including plankton (ENVO:xxxxxxxx)" | depth 5 m
TAAAGAAATACAAACAAAGAAACTGGGCAGCTCTCCATAATAAGATGGATAACCTCTATCGAAACGACAATATCGATTTACCGGTTCTGCAGCCTTGGGTATCCACAAGCAAACCTTCTGCTAGCAGACTTATATTCAAGCGCAATCCTTTCTTTCATAGAGTTGATCCGGAGGGGAAACAATTACCTTACGCTGACTCATTCATTTTCACGATAGCCAATAATAAACTTATTCCGGCAAAGACCGGGACAGGGGAGGTCGATCTACAAGCAAGATATCTTCGTTTTAAAGACTATACATTTTTAAAAAAAGGAGAGGAGCGTTCACCATATTCTACCAGGCTCTGGAAAACTGCTAAAGGTGCACATCTTGCTTTGTTCCCAAACCTGAATGTAAATAACCCAATTTTGAGAAAATTAGTCCGGGACGTTCGGTTTCGGCGAGCCCTCTCACTAAGCGTTCATAGACACGAGATAAACCAAGTCGTTTATTACGGCCTCGCAATTGGCGGCAAACAACTCCGTACTACCTGAGTCACCATTGTACCGACCAATATACCGAAATAAATGGGCGAACTTTGATTTGCAGAAAGCCAACCGACTCTTAGATGAAATAGGTCTCGTGAAGAGGGACAGCGCCGGGATCCGCCTTATGCCCGATGGATCCCCGCTACACTTAATTATTGAAACAGCGGGTGAAAGCACAGAGCAAACCGATGTTTTAGAGCTTGTGAGAGACAGTTGGTTAAAAATTGGTATAAAGATATTTTCGAAGCCCTCCCAACGAAACGTCTTTAGGAACCGTATTTTTTCTGGTGAAACAGCGATGTCTATTTGGTCAGGTGTTGAAAATGGTCTTATAACTGCCGATAGCTCACCGGCCGAATTCGTACCCACTTCTCAACAGTCGCTTCAATGGCCTAAATGGGGGCAATATTATGAGACTAATGGGAAAGCAGGAGAAAGACCAGCAGGAGAGCATATAATCCACCTTTTAGAGCTGTATCAGCGGTGGAAAAATACTGCGTCCCAAAAAGAAAAGTCAGAAATATGGGAAAAAATCTTAGAAATTCATTCGGACCAGATTTACTCGATAGGTCTAGTAGCGGCCGTACTACAACCTGTAGTTGTTTCGAGCCGATTAAAAAACGTTCCGCTTTCAGCTATTTATAATTGGAACCCGGGGGCACACTTTGGCATCTATAAGCCAGACACTTTCTGGTTCGCCCCCGTTGGTGAAGACAGGAAATAGAGGCGACGTGTTTTGTTTTCTTACCTAATACAGAGAGTATTATTAATGATACCAACACTGGTCGCGATCAGTGTGATAACCTTTGTAATTATACAACTTCCTCCTGGTGATTATTTATCCACTTACATTGCCGAATTACAGAGCCAAGGTGAAAACGTAGATATAGAAAAAATAGAGGCCTTAAGAGCGCAATATGGTTTAGACCGTCCCATGATCGAACAATACAGTCTTTGGGCACTGGGCATGCTTCAGGGCGATTTTGGGTTTTCCTTTGAATACCAACTTCCCGTATCCGAAGTCGTGGGAGATCGCCTGTTCCTTACTCTTATTTTAAATTTCGCAACCATAATCTTTATTTGGCTAATAGCGTTTCCAATTGGGATTTACTCAGCTACCCATCAATACAGCTGGGTTGATTATGGATTAACCTTCGTTGGTTTCATCGGCCTTGCCACACCTAACTTTCTTTTAGCGTTAGTGCTCCTATACCTAGCAAACGTGTGGTTCGGCACATCAATTGGAGGACTTATGGACCCGGAGTACATTGGGCAACCATGGAGTACCAACAAAATTATATCCGTTGTCGAAAATCTATGGGTTCCGGTTATTGTTATTGGAACATCAGGCACTGCCGGAATGATTCGTCGACTTAGAGCTAATATGCTAGACGAGCTCCAAAAGCAGTATTTTGTTACGGCTAAAGCTAAGGGCCTCCATCCGTTGCGAGCGTTACTCAAATACCCTCTAAGAGCGTCGCTAAATCCGTTCATAGCAGATATCGGTAATATGCTTCCTCAAATTGTTTCTGGTTCAGCAATAGTTTCGATGGTGCTATCTCTTCCAACAACAGGTCCTATGCTAATTTCGGCATTACAGAGCCAAGATATGTACTTGGCTGGATCATTCTTAATATTTTTAGCACTGCTAACTGTAGTTGGAATGTTTCTATCAGACATAGCCTTGGCATATCTAGATCCTAGAATACGCCTGGGCGGAAGTGCTGAAAAATGACCGCAAAACATTTCGTAAATAAGGCTCCTTTCGATCCAAATGCCATGGAGAAGCTAACTCCTGAGCAAGAACGCTATTATATGGCGACTCAATGGCAGCTTATGTGGTGGAAACTCAAGAGGCACAAGTTAGCTATGATATCGGGAGCTGTTTTGGCCTTCATGTATTTTTCGGTAATTATAACTGAGTTCCTTGCGCCTTATGCACTAACCACCAGAAACACCGACTTTATCTATGCCCCTCCTCAAACCATAAACTTCTTTCATGATGGGGAATTTCAGGGGCCCTTTGTATATGGACTAAAATATCAACTAAACATGACGAACCTTAAACGCGAGTATCAAGAGGATAAGCAATCGGTCCAAAAGATACGCTTTTTTTGCAAAGGCGACCCATACGAGTTTTGGGGTCATGTAGCCGCACATGCTCATCTTTTTTGCCCAAGCGCTACTGGAACGCTCTTTCTTCTTGGGACCGATAGATTAGGCCGAGATGTTTTATCGCGAATAATTTATGGCACGAGAGTCTCACTAACTGTTGGTTTATTGGGTATAATTTTTAGTTTTATTATTGGGATAACTATTGGAGGTCTAGCAGGCTATTTTGGTGGCTGGGTGGACAACTTATCTCAACGAGCCATAGAAATAATCCGGTCATTTCCGGAACTGCCACTTTGGATGGCGTTATCAGCTTCACTTCCGATAACTTGGAGCCCCATCCTGATTTATTTCGGCATCACCATAATTTTAGGGATGCTGGACTGGACAGGTCTAGCACGGGCAGTCAGATCAAAGTTACTTTCACTTAGAGAGGAAGATTTTGCTCTAGCTGCCCAACTAATGGGGGCAAAGCCTCAGCGGATTATAGTCCGCCACCTGCTGCCAAGCTTCACAAGCCATCTCATCGCCTCTGCTACTCTGTCCATACCGTCGATGATTCTCGGAGAAACCGCTTTAAGTTTTTTGGGTTTGGGACTGAGACCACCCATAACATCATGGGGCGTTCTACTAACCGAGGCTCAAAACATGAACGCTGTCGAGCTTTGTCCTTGGATTATAACGCCTGTAGTCCCAGTAATTATTGTGGTTCTGGCGTTCAACTTTTTTGGTGATGGCCTAAGGGATGCTGCTGACCCATATCGTTAATCCTTGAGATCAGCCATCATAAGTACCTGCTGCGCGCGCTTTCATCGTAAGCAGGGACAAGACCCTATTCATAGTCGGTGAACGTACCCCCGCTTTTTTGGCAAATAAACACACAACCTTCAAAATTGCATCTATTTCCATTGGCCTCTTACCATCCCAATCTTGAAGCATTGACGACCGATGTTCTGATCTATAATCAGGCTTTAACAATCTGTCCCAATCCAATTCCAACTTTATTCCATGTGCATCCGCCACTTGAGCTGCTTCTAATATCATTTCTTTTGTGATTTCTGTAATTTCGTCATCGTAAGCAAGCTCCATTTCATTTACGCCTGTCAAAACTGCGAGGGGCGATCTGGATAAATTTACAATCAGCTTATTCCATACTGCCTGTTCAAAATTTTCAACGACAGGTGCTTTTAGTCCAACGTCAAACAGAGATTTAGAAATACCCTCTAGACCACGAGTTCCTGAAAACTTAGGCAGTCCAAGAGTAAAAATACCCTGACTATTTCTCTTCGATATTATAACCCCCGGTGTATCAACAAAGGCTGGGCAGTCAACGACACAACCGACTACCCTTTGTGAAGCAACCTCGCGATGCAATATGCCACTTGGATCCAATATATCTTTGGCTATTTTGTTTTCCCTAGAGCTATCTAGTCCATACCACCAAGGGATGCCATTCATAGCAAATATCACTTTTGTCTCATTTCCCAGGAGCGGCGCAATTTTTCTCCCGACATCTAATAAACCTGTAGCTTTTACTGTGACAAAAACGAGGTCAACAGTTCCAATTTCTTGGCTATCATTTGTGGCAAACGGGGATGCTTGAACGAAACGGTCTCCGTGGTGCAGTTTTATCCCTTTTTCTTTGTAAGCCTCCAAATTGGATCCCCTAGCAATAAGAGAAACCTCATTGTCTGCCTTAGATAGATAAGCTGCCAAGAAACCTCCTATTGCACCGGCGCCATAAATACAAACTTTCATTTCTTCGTTCCTGTTTTCATTAAACAAAAAGGGGTGTGAACATTAAGAATTAATTTGAGAGAAATTATGTTTTTCTTTAAGCACGATTAACAACATTTGTAGCCAATAAATCTATTGTATTTAATATTGACTACGTAAAAGGTTATAAAGAGATAACTTCTTTGACTACTTTTTTTAGAAGTTCATAAATAAATTATAAACGACAGTCCAAATCGGCGCGTTTAGCCAGTAAATAAAAAGGGGGAGAAAATGTCAGACCAAGAGCCAAAGGACCCTAATAAAGGGCGAAGAAGATCTTCTGATTGGTATGGAAAAGCAGATAAAGATGGTTTCGGTCATCGATCCTGGATGAAAAATAGAGGACTACCTGCCGATCAATTCGATGGTCGTCCAATTATTGGGATTTGTAATACTTGGTCTGAGTTCAATCCATGTAACGCTCATTTTCGAGATATAGCAGAACGTGTAAAGCGAGGGGTTTATGAGGCAGGAGGGGTCCCTATGGAGTTTCCCGTCTTTTCTAACTCTGAAAGCCAACTAAGACCAACAGCGATGTTATACAGGAATCTGGCATCGATGGATGTCGAAGAGTCCATTCGCGGGTTACCTATGGATGGCGTAGTGCTTCTAGTTGGCTGCGATAAAACAACTCCTGCCTTAATGATGGGTGCAGCCTCCTGCGATTTACCAGCACTTGTTGTGTCTGGAGGGCCGATGTTAAATGGCCGATATAAAGGGCAATTAATGGGATCTGGCACACATACCTGGAAATTTTCAGAGATGGTAAAAGCAGGCGAAATGACGCTAGAAGAATTTATGTCGGCCGAGCAAGATAACTCAAGATCTGCTGGGCACTGTATGACAATGGGGACTGCCTCAACTATGGCAAGTTTTGCAGAATCAATTGGCATTGCTTTACATACTAACGCGGCGATACCTGCTGTTGACTCCAGACGGTATGTCTTAGCGCAGTTGGCGGGTCGTCGGATCGTAGAAATGGTTCGACAAGATATTAAAATGTCAGATTTGCTAAAAAAAGAAAATTTTGAAAATGCGATCATGGTAAATGGCGCCATAGGAGGTTCAACAAACGCGGTAGTTCACATGCTAGCGATTGCAGGGCGTATCGGAATAAACATAACACTAGACGATTGGGATCGGTTGGGACGAGATATCCCTTGTTTGGTTAATTTAATGCCGTCTGGTGAATACCTGATGGAGGACTTTTTCTATGCCGGAGGATTACCTGCAGTGATTAAAGAGCTCGAGCAATGGATTAATAAAAATGCGATGACCGCCAATGGTAATACCATTTGGGAAAATTGTCACGACGCTGAATGCTATGATAGAGATGTAATTTATTCCGTAAACAGCCCCTTTAAACCAAATGGAGGTATTGCTGTATTGAAGGGAAATTTAGCACCAGATGGAGCCATTATCAAACCATCCGCAGCTTCACCAGATCTAATGGTTCACAGAGGACGAGCCGTAGTATTCGAGAGCATTGAAGAATACCACAGCAAGATCGACGATCCGGAACTTGATATCGATGAGACCTGTATAATGGTGCTAAAATATTGCGGACCTAAGGGATACCCTGGTATGGCAGAGGTTGGAAACATGGGTCTACCTTCAAAAGTACTAAAAAAGGGTATTACTGATATGGTTCGTATCTCTGATGCAAGAATGAGTGGCACCGCATACGGCACAGTCGTTCTGCATACTGCCCCCGAAGCAGCAGCCGGGGGGCCCCTTGCCTTCGTTGAAAATGGAGATTTTATTGAATTAGATGTTCCAAACCGAAAACTAAATTTGGAAATCAATGATGAAGAGTTAGCAAAACGGAAATCTGACTGGCATGGCTTTTCGTCCCCCTATGAACGAGGTTATACAAAGATTTATGTTGAACATGTAAATCAAGCTAATCAGGGTGCAGACTTAGACTTCCTTGTTGGAAAAAGCGGAACTCCAATTCTAAGAGAATCTCATTAGTGACCAAATTTTGATAGTGAAGAACGCTTTCTTCCGCACCATATCAGGTATGAAATCGATTCCTTATTGAAACAATAGGATAAACGTTCTATCAACCCGGTTCGAAAGATTTAAAAACCTCAGGCGATACCAAATTGGAAGTTGTAAGAACAATTGCTGAGTTAAGGCAGCACACATCACGTTGGCGTATTGCGGGACAAAAGATTGGCTTAATTCCAACAATGGGAGCCTTGCATAACGGGCATCTATCTTTAGTCAAACTTGCACAAGAAAAATGTGACCGCGTAATTGCGACTATATTTGTAAATCCAAGACAATTTCTGCCAAACGAAGACTTCGAAGAATATCCTAGGAATGAAGGAAGCGATATTGAAAAACTGATCGCAATGGGTGTTGATCTTCTATTTGCACCAAAAGCATCCGAGATGTATCAACCAGACGCATCCACCACAGTCGTCATTTCTAAACTAACTGACTGTCTTTGCGCCACGTCTAGGCCGGGATTTTTTGATGGAGTTGGTACGATTGTCACGAAGTTACTGATACAAGCGTTACCAGATATAGCCATATTTGGTGAAAAGGATTATCAACAACTCTTGGTTATAAAGAGACTTACTAGCGACCTTGATATTCCTGCGGAGATCATCGGTGCACCAACGATTAGAGAAGCAGACGGGTTGGCCGTTTCTTCCAGAAATGTATTTCTTTCGCAAACGAATCGCGAAATCGCATCTAACATTTCTAAAATCTTGAAAGAAACCGCAACAACTATCGCTCAAGGAAATGACGTACTGGTCGCTTGCGTAGAAGCCCGCAACGAATTAATACTCGCTGGTTTCTCTGAAATAGATTACTTCGAGGCTCGACATTCCGAAACCTTAGAATTGATACAAAACTTTGAAAACAACGGACGGTTGTTTGTAGCAGTTTGGTTAGGGTCCACCCGCCTCATAGATAATTTAGAGATAAAAGAATATAAGGATTAACCTCTATTTTCTCTATTATCTATTAAGTCTTGTACGACAGCTGGCTCTGCTAGCGTTGACGTATCCCCTAATGATCCAAAATCATTCTCGGCAACTTTCCTCAGTATTCTTCGCATTATTTTTCCCGAGCGGGTTTTTGGCAGACCCGGCGCCCATTGGATTAGATCTGGGCTGGCGATAGGCCCTATTTCTTTTCGCACCCAATGAATTAACTCTTTCCGAAGCTCTTCATCCGGTTCTACCCCAACATTCAACGTTACATAAGCGTATATACCTTGCCCCTTTATCTCATGAGGGTAGCCTACTACCGCAGCTTCGGCAACCAATGCATGAGCAACGAGCGCAGATTCTACCTCAGCCGTTCCCATTCTATGGCCTGAAACATTTATGACGTCGTCTACGCGTCCAGTTATCCAATAATAGCCATCCTCATCCCTCCTACACCCATCACCAGTAAAGTAACGCCCAGGGAAAGTAGCAAAATATGTCTGATAAAATCGTTCATGATCACCATAAACAGTGCGCATTTGTGCCGGCCAACTTTCCGCTAAGCAAAGATTTCCCGTAGTAGCACCATCTAATACATTTCCGTCCGCATCAACGATTATTGGTTCTATTCCAAAAAATGGCCTCGTGGCTGACCCTGGCTTTAGATCCGTTGCCCCTGGAAGGGGGGTTATTAGGATACCACCTGTTTCGGTTTGCCACCATGTGTCGACAACTGGACATCTGCCATCCCCCACCACATTGTAATACCAAAGCCAAGCCTCAGGGTTAATTGGCTCCCCAACAGACCCAAGAAGCCTAAGGGATTTGCGACTTGTGGCTTTTACAGGTCCCTCACCCTCTCTCATCAATGCTCTTAAAGCAGTGGGTGCAGTATAAAAAATAGATACAGTATGCTTATCGCATACATCCCAAAAACGGCTTGAGTTCGGATAATTTGGAACGCCCTCAAACATCAAAGTCGTTGCACCGTTTGCCAGTGGTCCATACAGAATGTATGAATGACCGGTCACCCATCCTACATCAGCTGTACACCAATAAACTTCACCATCTCTATAATCGAAAACATACTCATGGGTCATTGACGCGTAAACTATATAACCCCCCGATGTGTGCATTACACCCTTAGGTTTCCCTGTCGAACCAGACGTGTATAAGATGAAGAGAGGATCCTCAGCGTTCATTTCTTCTGGCTGACATTCCTCTGATTGCGCTGAAGTAATGTCATGATACCAATAGTCCCTACCTTCGACCCAGTCTATCTTTCCGCCAGTTCTCTTCACTACTACAACAGTTTTACACATCGGGCATGAATTCAAAGCTGCATCTGTGTTAGCTTTTAATGGAATTGGTTTGCCGCCGCGGATACCCTCATCTGAGGTTATAATTAAACTGCTATCGCAATCTTGAATACGCCCAGCTAAAGCATCGGGTGAAAACCCGCCAAAGACTACTGAATGAATTGCCCCTACCCGAGCACAAGCTAGCATGGCTACGGCCGCTTCTGGGATCATGGGCATATAGATTGTTATGCGATCACCCTTTTTCACATCTAACTCTTTGAGCGCATTGGCGAACTTGCATACCTCAGAATGCAGTTCTTTGAAACTTATTCTTTTATCTTCTTCGGGATCATCTCCCTCCCAAATTATCGCTGTCTGATCACCCCTTTTTTCGAGATGCCTGTCTAAGCAATTCGAAGAAACATTCAGGGTACCGTCATAGAACCATTTAATGTGCAAGTCGTTTTCAGAATAAGAGACATCTTTGATTTGAGAGTAAGGCTTTATCCAATCAATCCGTTGTCCATGCTCGGCCCAAAATTCCTGCGGGTTCTCGATCGATCGAGAATACATATCGAGATATGTTTTGTTGTCGATCTTAGACACACGCTCTAGTTCGTTATTTACTTTAAAAATTTTATCATCACTCATAAAACCCTCCGAAGCAGTGGTCTAGGCAACACAATATACTTTAAACGTGTAGAATAAGCTTTTAGCACGTAAAAATATCAGTTTAAGCAACTTATTTGATCCCACAAACAATATTTTGCTAAAACATCTCTGTGTTTCGTCCAAACTTTGTTGTGAATTTGCACATAATTTTGGGTTTATTCTCGACATGTAACGGTAACACATTGTACTTTAAGCCAGTCTATTGAGAATTTGGGGAAAATACACTCTATGGTGGAATCTAAACGACCTTTGTCGCCGCATTTACAGGTTTACAAACCTCAACTGACATCTATTCTGTCTATTACACACAGAGCCTCTGGTATTGCTTTATCTACGGGTACTTTTTTTGTCGTGGGTTGGTTAGTAGCTTTAGCAGGTGGGGAAAAATACTTTGATATTGCACATTACCTTGCTTCCCAATGGTATGGTTTGATTATTCTTGCTGGATACACATGGGCGCTTTCCTATCACTTATGTAACGGAATCCGACACTTGTTTTGGGACGCGGGATACGGTTTTGAACTTACCACTGTATATAGATCGGGATGGGCAACCCTCGTGGGTTCGATTTTTTTAACATCCGCAGCTTGGGCCACAGGGCTTTTGGTCTAGTTGAAGGATTGGAAATGTTTAACAGAAGTATAATCGGTAATGCACAACCTAAAAACGAAGGACTAACCCACTGGCGATGGCAACGCATAACTGCTGTCGCGCTAATCCCCCTAACTTTATGGTTTGTAGTTTCAGTCACTACCTTACCAGATTCGGGCTATTCCGAGACAATTCAGTGGATAAGCAATCCTGTCATAGCAATTTTGATAACTTTTTTCGCGATAACCTCACTTTATCATGCGTCTCTGGGTGTTCAAGTTGTAATCGAGGACTATATACATAATAAGTCAGTAAACAAATTAACTCTAATTTGTTCGAAGCTAATTTTTGCAGGACTGGGGTCCATTGCTCTGATCGCTATCGCAAAAATACTTTTTTTTGAAAAGGTAAGTTAAGATGAGTGCCTATGAAATAATCGATCATGAATATGACGTCGTCGTAGTTGGAGCGGGTGGCGCTGGCCTAAGAGCGACCCTTGGAATGACAACCGAGGGACTGAAGACCGCCTGCATTACAAAAGTTTTTCCAACGCGGAGCCATACAGTGGCAGCACAAGGAGGCGTAGGAGCAGCACTAAATAATATGGGTGAAGGGGATAACTGGCAATTTCATATGTACGACACCGTAAAAGGTTCTGATTGGCTGGGGGATCAGGACGCTATCGAGTATATGTGCAGGAACGCGATACCGGCTGTGATCGAGCTTGAGCACTACGGTGTACCGTTTTCTCGCACGGAAGAGGGCAAAATATACCAGCGACCGTTTGGCGGACATACGCTAGATAATGGCAAGCGTATGGCTAAAAGAGCATGTGCTGCGGCAGATAGAACTGGGCACGCGATTCTACATACTCTATACCAGCAATGCCTTGCTAATAGCGCAGAATTTTTCATCGAATACTTTGCGCTCGACCTTATAATGGATGCTGATGGCGAATGTCGAGGTGTTATGGCAATGGATCTTGCAACAGGACAAATTCACAGATTTAAAGGACATCAAACAGTACTCGCAACAGGCGGATATGGAAGGGCATATTTCTCCTGCACTTCGGCACATACATGTACAGGCGATGGTAATGGGATGGTACTCAGAGCAGGGCTCCCTCTTCAGGACATGGAGTTTGTCCAATTTCATCCGACGGGCGTATACGGCGCAGGTTGCTTAATTACTGAAGGAGCAAGAGGAGAGGGTGGTTATGTTACAAACTCCGAAGGAGAGCGGTTTATGGAGAGGTACGCTCCCACGGCTAAAGACTTAGCTTCTAGGGATGTTGTAAGTCGATCTATGACCATAGAAATTAATGAGGGCAGAGGAGTTGGCCCAAAGAAAGACCACATCAACTTGCACCTGGAGCACCTTGACCCTGAGATATTAGCACTCCGACTACCCGGCATCTCAGAAACCGCTAAAATCTTTGCTGGTGTTGACGTCACAAGAGAACCTATACCTATAATGCCTACAGTTCACTACAACATGGGTGGAATACCAACCAATTATAATGGCGAAGTGCTCTCGCCGACCCCAGAAGATCCAGATAGAGTATGCCCTGGATTGATGGCTATCGGCGAAGCCGCCTGCGTTTCGGTCCACGGAGCTAATCGACTCGGCACCAATAGTTTACTTGACATCGTAGTTTTCGGGCGCGCAGCTGCGCATCGAGCCTCTGAAACGGTTAGACCGGGCCAGGCGCACAAACACTTACCAAAAGATTCGGCCGACTTTGCACTAGGACGCCTAGACAGACTTAGAAATTCCGCCGG
>CESW01265362.1_pt1 | contig 11692 bp, 6 predicted proteins | sample 531171 | NCBI WGS metagenome assembly CESW01 (sample SAMEA2621859, study PRJEB7988) | marine metagenome | biome: marine biome (ENVO:00000447); feature: surface water layer (ENVO:00002042); material: "saline water (ENVO:00002010), including plankton (ENVO:xxxxxxxx)" | depth 5 m
AACGCCCAAGAAGATTTTATTCTTCAACCTTTTGTATCTAGTGTGACTAATTTTGGAGAATTATCACTTATGGTTTTGGGTGGCAAGTGTACTCATGCGGTCCAAAAAAAGGCAAAAGAAGGAGATTTCCGTGTTCAGGATGACTTTGGAGGAACAGTGCACCATTTTACACTCACAACAGAGCTTGTTGAACTTGCTGAAATGGTTATAAATCTAATCCAACCTGAGCCTTTGTATGGCAGAGTGGATATTTTGCGAAACGATACCGATCAATGGATGGTTTCTGAGGTAGAATTAATCGAACCTGAACTATGGTTTCGTACCGCACCTAGTATGGTAAAATATTTAGCAATGGCTATCCACACTCACATTCAAGATCATTATGAGAATCACTCGAGCCCGTAGTAGCGAAGGCCTTTCTAAAGAATGGGATGTAGTGGTTATAGGTTCAGGGATGGGGGGATTGTCAGCAGCTAGTCTGCTTAGTACAGATGGGAAAAAAGTATTGGTACTTGAAGCAGGAATACATCCTGGCGGGTGTAGTTCCTCTTATACTAGAAAAAGCTATGTTTTTGAATCTGGTGCGACTACCCTAACTGGATTTGATAACGGCCAACCCATGAAATTCTTAGAAGATCATACAGGTATTAACATACCAAGAATAGAACTAAACCCATCTATGTCGGTTTGGTTAGAAGATCAAAAACATATTATTCGAATGAAAGACAAGCGCGATTGGGTAGATCATTGTATTAGTCACTTTGGTCAAGACAAAGCGCAACAAAGGTTTTGGGATAAGGCAATGTATATTGCTGATAGAGTTTGGAATATTTCTTTAAGAAACACCTTTTTTCCACCTAGTAAGCCGCTAGACTTTCTACGTTTAGCTATCAGTAATTCTCTAAAAGATCTTGTCATACTACCTTATATGAATCGCTCTGTATTGCAAGTGGCTGAATCATGTGGAATTAGAAATGATCAATTTTTCCGATTTTTGGATGAACAATTGATCATCACAGCTCAAGCAGGAGCAAGTCAAACCCCGTTTATATTTGGTGCGCCGGCTATTTGTTATCCGAATTCTAGCAATTTTTATGTACCAGGTGGTTTAATCGAGCTGGTATTTAAATGTCTAGATCATCTAGAGTCTAACCATGGTCAGTGGCTAAATAAACAGAAAGTTGTACGTGTTAACCAGGTTAAAGAGGGATATCGCATTGCCACCAACAAGGGATTGGAGGTGCAGGCGCCTATTGTGATTTCTAATATACCACTCTGGAATCTGCCGGATGTGACTACTGGTGTAATGCAGGACTATTTTAACAAAGAATCTGCCAAGTATACCGATGCATGGGGAGCTTTTACCATTGGCATTGTTTTAAGTGATACTTTAGCCGATGAGTTATCCTTACACCATCAGTTTCACCTACCTACAAGGCATCCTTACTCTGAATGGATTGCTCAATCCTTTTTTGTGTCTATATCTTTGCGCGGGGATACCCTGCGTGCACCTAGAGGCCATCGGGTAATCAATATTAGCACGCATTGTTTACCGGAGAAGTGGTTTGCATTAGATCAAGATTCCCACGACAAAAAAAAGATAGAGGTGCAGCAGTATTTGGTTGATCAGGTGAAAAAACGCCTTCCTGGAGCAAATATGGCTGAATGTCTTCAGCTAGACGCTTCTACCCCAAGAACATGGGAAAAGTGGGTATATCGAAAAAAAGGACGAGTGGGAGGTATTCCTCAATCAATGAGGCGGGCTATTTGGGATTGGACCCCACCCGTAACTCCTTTTAAGGGGATGTATTTGGTTGGGGACACAACCTATCCTGGACAGGGAATTCCTGGGGTAACTTTAAGTGGTATTAACGTATATTATCGTATAGTAAAGGATTTTAAATAAAGGAATTTAATTTTGGACCAATTTCAACCCAATACCCGTTTTTCAATATTTCCACCGGCAATTAAATATCTACTTATTGCCAATGCAATCGTATTTTTAGTTACCAAGAGTATATTCACTGGTGCCTGGACACCCTTAGGTGCCATTTTAGCTCAACATTTCGCGCTATTTTCGATAGGTAACGGCTTTATGCCGTGGCAGCTATTCAGTTACATGTTTTTACATGCTGATGTGGGGCATATATTCTTTAACCTGTTAGCTTTGTGGATTTTTGGTCAATCTATAGAGCATCTATGGGGAACACGGCGATTTATTACTTATTATATGCTTACGGGTATGGGGGCTGCAATTATTCATATGCTAGTGAGTGGCTATTTCACCTACACTATCGGAGCCTCCGGTGCCGTTTTCGGAATTTTATTAGCCTTCGGGATGATGTTTCCCAATCAGTATATCATCCTATTGTTTCCTCCCATACCTATAAAGGCAAAGTATTTTGTTGGAATTTATGGAGGTATAGAACTGTTGTCCGGTATAACAAGACCTGATAGTGGTGTCGCTCATTTCGCTCATTTAGGCGGTTTATTCGTTGGATTTATACTCATAAGATATTGGAAAATTAAGCGACCTGCACTGTAAAATTAGTTTTTATAAATACTTCTTTCTAACAATGGCATACGATTCTTTTGGTTCATCAGTAAAAAGAGGATTCTTGGCTATGCCTGTAGCCATAAGAGCCATTATTGGGATTAATACCGCTATATTTTTTGCCCAAATACTTAGCTCTTTTATTGGTATCTCACTGATTCAGTGGTTTGCTTTTGTTCCTGATCCTATTACAGTGGTTACTCAGCCATGGAGGTTGTTTACCTATATGTTTACTCACTCGCTGTTAAATCCGTTTCATTTCATTTTCAACATGCTCTGGTTGTGGTGGATGGGACGACCGGTGGAAGAAACTATTGGTGCTCACAGTTTTTTTAGTATTTATTTAGGTGCCGGGTTGATTGGCGCCCTTATCGACGTAATTGTAAGTCTTTTAGGGGTGCCTAATCCAGTAATTGGTGCCTCTGGCGCAGTATATGGAGTAATGGTGGCTTTTGCTATGCTCTACCCCCGAACGCCAATAATGCTGTTATTGCTACCACCCTTGGAGGCTAGATATGTGGTGACTGGCATTATTGCACTTGACGTTTTATTATTAAACTCAGGTGGTAATGTAGCACGATTCGTTCATTTAGGTGGTGCTTTAGGCGGTTATGGGTTAATGAAATTCCGCCAAAAAGGGGGAGATATTAGTTTGATTCCTCGATATTTCGATTATCTATATTCCACTCATCTCTCCAAGATACTTTCACCTTTGTTTGCATTGTTAAATGTCAGTGTAAAAACAAACAAAGATGGAAGAGGCGTAAAATCCTCTATGCATTCTTGGAGGGCCAATCAAACTCAATCCAACAGAAACAGGACAGCAACGCGTCGAGGTACTGCCTCTAACACAGCTGGTGTTAGTGACGCAGAAATTTTAGAAGAAGTAGAACAGAGTGAATTAGATACTATTTTGGATAAGATATCTAAAAGCGGCTATAATGCACTTAGCAAGCAGGAAAAAAAGACCTTATTTGAATTGAGTAAGCGAAAAGAACCATAAGATGCAGCCTGATAAAAGAAGAGAGTCCATACAAGTAATGGTTGGTAGTGTTCCCGTTGGTGGTGGAGCACCCATTGTAGTACAATCCATGACCAATACCGATACTAGTGACATCGAAGCGACCATTGAACAAGTAGATCAGCTACACTTAGCTGGTTCTGAACTAGTTCGGATTACCGTCAACAATGATGCTGCAGCAAAAGCGGTACCTTATATAAAAGAGGGTTTGATAAACAGGGGGGTGATGGTTCCATTGATTGGAGATTTCCATTACAATGGACATGTTTTGCTTAGTAAATATCCAGATATGGCCCAGTCTTTATCAAAATACCGTATTAATCCTGGAAACACAGGTACCAAAACACGTGATAAAAATTTTGCTACTATAGTTAAACAAGCGATCAAATATGATAAACCAGTTCGTATTGGAGTTAATTGGGGCTCACTAGACCAGCAATTACTTGTTGAAAAAATGGATCAGAATAATCAATTACCTGTACCAAAGTCAGCAAAAGAAGTTATGTTTCAGACTATGGTGGAAAGTGCAGTTCGATCATCTCGACTCGCAGAGGATGTAGGACTAACTTCTGATAAAATAATTATATCTTGTAAAATGTCAGGCGTTCAAGATGTTATTGAAGTATATTCAAGACTATCCAAAGAAATTGCGTATCCACTACACGTAGGATTAACCGAGGCAGGGATGGGAATGAAAGGGATGGTAGCCAGTGCAGCAGCACTTTCAGTCATCTTACAACAAGGAATTGGTGACACAATCCGGGTATCACTTACGCCAGCTCCAGGAGCAAATCGAAGTTTAGAGGTCAATGTTGCCCAACAAATTCTACAATCCCTTCACATACGTAGTTTTACCCCACAAGTAACGGCATGTCCGGGTTGTGGTAGAACTAAGAGCACATACTTTCAAGAGCTAGCCGAAGAAATTCAAGAATACATTAAAGAGTCCATGCCTATTTGGAAGGAAGTCTATCCTGGAGTAGAGGAAATGGAAGTAGCTGTGATGGGCTGCGTGGTCAATGGCCCTGGCGAGTCAAAAGCAGCCAATATTGGGATATCACTTCCCGGAACTTTTGAAGAACCCAAAGCTCCAGTATATGTAGATGGGGTACATTATACTACCCTTAAGGGAGATCATATTGGAGAAGAGTTTCGGGCAATTTTAAACAAGTATATTATTAGTAACTACAACAAGGGGTAGAAATCTAAGCCTTAGTTTTAGTGGACGACTATTTTCTCAGGGGGAGTTGTATAAAATGTAAGCTTTTTCATTAGTATTTATCTACCAGCCTTTTTGGTAGAAAAAAAACGGTTTTAAATATTTTAATAATTAAAATTTGGCTTGAATCATGTAAGCGCTTTCAGTATTTTACTAAAATAACCAAATAATATTAAAGTGTGAATTTTAGTCGTTTTTTATTCTCGGGGATTTTTAGCTGTTTTTTACTGAGCCAGTGTTCCTCATTTATAAACGAAGAATCAGAAATGGTTTTGGCTGAAATTGATGGTTATGCGGTGTCCGAAACTCACTTTCTTACTAGTTTTAAAGAACTATATTATAAGACTGGCCAATCGATTACCCCAAATCTATCAACTAGAAAAGCGGTATTAGATTCAGAATTCAATACCTATGTATTGGCAGTGCACGCCATGGATATAGGTTTAGATAAACAAGAAGAATTAGCATTTTTAAAGCCAAGAATTAAGGCACGAGTTTTGACCGATGAATTCAAGCGTCAGCTATTGTTGAATGAGCTGGAGGTGAATGAATCTGATTTGCGTGAGTATTTTGTGCGATTTAATACCAAAGTAAGAGCGTCACATCTGTATACAGAAACCCTCAAAGAGAGTGAACTACTTTTAGCGCGACTAGAAAATGGGGAATCTTTTGAAGAACTTGCTGAAGATGTGTTTGGGACACCTTATTTGCAGGAAAATGGGGGAGATGTTGGTTTTTTTAGCACCGATGACATGGATATTTCTTTTGAAGAAGCTGCATTTACAAACCCTCCGGGTAGCATTGTTGGACCAATACAAACAGCCCAAGGTTTTAGCATTATTAAGATAACTGACAGGGTACAAAATCCCATATTAACCGAGGCCAATTTCCAACGTCAGTTGCCAGAGTTAAGACAATATGCTCGTAAAAAATTGGAGGAATTGCATGAGCGAAAGCATTTAGAAGATTTTATGAAGTCTGTTTCGATAAATCAGGTATTCATGGCTGACCTTTTGAAAGAGATAAAAGGGCAGCAGGGTATAGAGCAAGGTATTGAGCTCATAACTCTGCAAGACTGGAAACGGGATACGCCTATTTTACGACATCAATATGGTCTTTTGACATTAGAAGATTGGACGTCTGAGTGGCAAATAACTCCTGTGGAGTATCTTGAAGGTATTTCTTCAGAGGATCATTTGGAATCTGTTTTGAGTGGCATAGCGTACCGGTCCTACATGAATAAAAAATCACATGATGCGGGAATTCCATCCCAGCCAGGGGTTCAGGAATCTATTCAACAAACCTATTTAAATGCATTAGCTCGTGAAGTTGAGAGTCAAATTGAAAAATCAATCGAGTTCAGTCCGGCTGAGTTATATACCACATTTGAAGCAAATCCTGATCGATATATTCAGCAAAAACAAGTACTTCTGCAACGTATTGTAGTTTCTTCGCTGGGAAAAGCTCAGCAAATATATACTTCACTCCAACAAGGCAAAGGATTTACCGAGATGGTAAAGCAGTATACTGAATCTAACGAGGATTTAATGGTTGATGGGGTCATGAATTACCTGCAATGGGCTAGTCTAGGACATTTAGGACAGGAGTTGCAACGCCTGGTACCGGACTACATAACTCACCCCATAGCCTATCAGGCTAATGAGTACCACATATATAAGTGTTTAGATTTAGTCGAAGCTCGTCCACTACGATTCGAAGAGGCTAAAGAAAAGGTTGAAAAAATTCTATTACAAGAAAAATTTAGAGAAGCTAGGGCTGAGCTGATTGCGCAAGTAAAGAAAAAGCATCATGCTTTTATAGATTTGGAACTTCTTGAGAAAATTAGCATTGAAATCTAATTATATGCGACAACTGTTAGCAAATTATAGAGCTAGGTATATCAGCATACAATTAGGGTGTCTTAGCCTTTTTATGGCTGTATTTTTTATGGGCATCGCTTTAGCTCAATCTGGTAAAATTACAGGGACGCTATTAGATGCAGAAACCAATGAACCTCTTATAGGGGCTACCGTTGGTATTCAAGGGACCACGAAAGGTGCGATAACCGATATAGATGGGAATTATCTCATGCTTAATGTGGCTCCAGGAACATATGTACTTGAAGCCAGATATATTGGTTATGCCAAAGTGGTAGTTAAAGATGTGATAGTTCGCACAGATTTAACTACGACTCAAAATTTTAAGCTCAGTTTAGAGTCATTTGAAGGAGAAGAAGTGGTTGTAGTGGCCGAGCGACAGGCTGTTATTAAAGATATAACTAGTTCAGAAGCTAGAGTTAGCAGCGATGAAATTGCCAAATTACCTGTGCAAGAGATCACAGACGTAATACAACTACAAGCAGGTGTAAACGTTGGGAATGATGGTGGTATACATATTCGTGGTGGACGTACTACTGAGGTTTCTTATGTAGTGGATGGGATTCGCGTAACAGACGACTATGACGGGAGTAATGGCTTACGCCTGGAAAATGAGTCCATCCAAGAGCTTCAAGTTATATCTGGTTCGTTTAATGCTGAACATGGGCAAGCCTTATCTGGGGTGGTAAACGTTGTCACTAAATCTGGAAATAATAATTTTGAAGCCTCCTTTAGAGGGTGGGGTGGTGGCTATTTAGCTACAAGTGAGCCTCAACTCTATGACGGAATAGGAACAGGACTATCAAGCTTTAATCCTAGTAGGATGTACAACTACACCGCTTCTGTATCAGGTCCCATAATCCAAGATAAACTCACCTTTTTTGCTACTGCTCGAAAATTCCAAAACGAAGGTTGGTTAACTGGACGAAACTTTTACTCACCACATGGAAAATATGTTGATCGTATACCTCTTGGAAGTGATTTATCTTCTTATGAAACACTCTATGGGGAACGTATCGATTTATCTCTGCCCTATTACACAGCAGATACAGTGATTGTACAAGGGCAAGAGTATTTAGAAATCCGGGACAATGGTACTCGAGATAGTAGTTTGGTGAATATGAACCGCTTTGAGACTCAAAGTTTCCAGGGGAATTTGGAATTCAAGCCATTAAGTTGGTTAAAATTCAATCTTATTGGGACCTATGCTCAAGAAGAAGGCGGAGGCTTTAACTTTGGAAATCGATTTGTGCCAAATGGCATGAACAATACCTTTAGAAGTAATTACTCGCTGAATTTCAAAACAACTATTAGTCCAAGCGCAAATACTTTTATTACTGTGAATATAGCCAACCGTTATAACGAGTATAATAGCTATTTGTATGAAGATCCTTGGGATCCTAGATATTTTAACTATGAAAATTTATCGGATCCATTATTTGGCACTTCAAACCTGTTGTATGGTAATCAGATTACGAGTGCAGGCCAGTTTAATACTTACGGAACCAATAATTCTCGATTCAATCGATTCACCGATTCTTACATAATCAAAAGCGAAATTTCCTCACAAATCAATCAACACCATTTTATAAAGGCAGGCGTAAACGTTCAGTTTGACGAAATTTTCTTTGAGAGTATAAGTTTATCACCTTTGAGTCAGCAGGGGGTTTCCATTCCAGAAGGAACTCCGCAAGATTTAATTGATAGAGGATTGATAGAATTAGGGTATCCTGAAATAAATTCTCCTGGTTTTCAGCGTTATACAGAAAAACCACGCAATTTTAGTGGTTATATACAAGATAAAATCGAATATGATAATCTTATTATCAATGTAGGGTTGCGATTTGACTATTTTGACCCTAATACCGACGTCCCCGCTGATCCAGAAGACCCAGACATTTATCTTCCTACAAAATCAGAAAATCTTTATACTGATACGAATGGGAATGGTCAACAAGACGAAGGAGAACGAAGTTTAACGGTAGTAGATCGTCAAGCGTATTGGTGGAAAGCTGCATCTGTTAAATATCAAATTAGTCCTAGAATTGGAGTGGCCTATCCTATTAATACTGGTGGGGTAATTTACTTTTCTTACGGTTATTTCTTTCAGATGCCTTCTTATGACCGGTTGTATACCAACAGTCAAATTTTACTTTCTCAAACCGGTGGTGACCAAGGCTTATTTGGAAATCCTAATTTAGAAGCAGAAAAATCCATTCAGTACGAATTAGGTTTAAAGCAAGAAATTTTTGATGGCACGGCCATTGAGCTTACTGGATACTACAAGGATACGCGTGATTATGTGTCTTCAAGGCCTCAAATTACGGGTGCCCCTTCTATTACATATGGAATTTATTACAACAGAGATTTCTCTAAGTCATTGGGGACTACCTTTGCCTTTAATCAGTTTGTTAATCAACGATTTAATTTTGGACTCGATTATACCTTTAGTATAGTGGAGGGGAGTAATAGTGATCCTGCTTCTGAATACTTTGCCATACTCGCTCAGGGTAGTCAAATAGATTCGACCAATCAATCCAACACGCTGACAAAAATTGTCCAACCTTTAAACTGGGACCGTACTCATATCATCAATGGGTCAATGTTTTTTACGGGTGATACTTGGGGAACCAATATACTTACCCGCTTCGCCTCAGGCACACCTTATACCCCGGATCGCAATATCCCCGGCGTTTTAGTGGGTGAGGTTGCATCAACAAGAGATTTACGCAACACAGCCCAATTACCCAATCGTTTTACCATAGATATCAACACTTATAAGAATTTTGAACTTCAGGGAAAAGCACAACTTCAAGTCTTCCTTAATGTGTATAACTTGCTCGACACTAAGATAGTAAATAATGTGTATTCCGATTCAGGATTACCTAAACGCCCACTACCCGCTAGAGTTATTCCAGATGCACATATTGATTTTTATAATAATCCAACATTTTATGCAGAACCTCGGAGGGTACAATTCGGAGTTCAATTTTCATTTTAAGTATGAGAATGTATCATATGTCATATAGATTTTATATCACACTACTCATTGTCTTGTTAGGAATTTCAAACCCTAAAGGATTCGCGCAAGTCTCTAATTATAAACCAAGTGAAGAACGATCGGATTTCAACAATCGTAAAATTTCTATAATGGATGGAAACAGGTTACGAGCTACCTATCACAATAATGGCCATGCAGGGCGTAGAAATTCTGGGGCACTAAACGAATTATTATTTGAATTCCCTAGAAATACGAATAGGGAGTACATGTATTTTATGAGTGTGATGTTTGGTACTGAAGTGCCGGATCAAAGTACCATTGAAGAGGATGTTTTTCCTCTGGTAAATACCGCGTCATATAAAACGTCTAGAGATGGGCGAAGTAATTGGTCTCTGAATCCAATAGATGGCTATACTCGTGATAATTCCGATGAAATGGCTAGAAGCGATCGTGGACCGGAATCACCGCTAGGAAACACATGGCCGAATGCCTGGCCTGATAAATTTGAGGATGGTGGAGATGGTTGGGCCGGTTCATGGAACGGCTATTTTGGACGCGATCAATTCAACGCCGACGTGGAATTTTATTATAAAGCGGGGGACGATACCTACACTCGCTTTACAGGTTCAAGATACCAGCCAGATAAGACGGATCCTACTCGAGGTGGTTTAGGCCTAATTTTAGAAACCCGAATTTTGGCTTGGTCGCAAACATTAGTGAATGCTACGCACTTCAATTTATTTGAACTCAAGAATGATGCTAGTTATGATTATCCTAGAATGGCATTTGGGCTTTGGATTGCTGACTTCGTTGCAGGTGGTGGTCCAACCGATACGCCTCTGTTTGATAATATCCGTGCTATTGCCTATTTGACAGATACTGATCGATTAAGTGGAGGTAATGTATTTGACGGGGGCTTAATTGGAGAGATGGGTTTAAAATTTATTGAAACTCCTGGGAATTCAATCGATGGAATTGATAACGACGGCGATAGTGATCACTACAATACAAGCAGCGACATTTATGATCCAGAAAATGTTGATTTATTTACTCGCCTAACTTCAGCAGGGGGAGGATTTTATGATAATATCTCTACGGTTCGGGATACCTTAATCCGAGTATTTAACCCTACTGATTTTGAGATGCGAGTGATAAACATAGGAGATCCGATTGTATTAATTCAAGAAAACCATAGTCGAGTGATTCATATCTATGATGGGAATTCATTTACATCTCAAGGTCGTAGTTATGATTATGGCGGTGCTCCTTTTACGGTTCAAGAAGATCTGCTTCCGGAAACGGATGAAGATTTTGGTATTCATATCGATGGTTTGGATAACGATTTTGACGGGTTAATTGATGAAAACCAACCTAATCATCTGACCAAGAGTACTTATATTCCTTCCTTGGATCAATTTCAAACACGCCCAGTACGATTTATCAATTATCTAGAATTCGCCGCTGGTGACACGCTACAAAAAGGCTTAATTGTTTCCAATCAGACTATCCGAGCACGTATGGCTATTGATGCGGCTTTTGCCTCCCTGGTCAATGATGAATATACTGGTAGGCTTCAGAACTTTCATACAAGTGCGCCAATGATGGATGAAGGACGTGAAGACTACTTTGATAATGACGACGACTGGAATATTCTAATTGATGATGTAGGTATTCAAGGTAATCCGAATTCTGCAAGTTTGGGGCAGGGTGATGGATTCCCAACATCCGGTGCTGGTACAGTATTTCCAGGAGAATCAGGTATTGATAAAACTGATGTTAGTGAAACAGACCTGATCGGAGTATCTAGAGTGAGAATTTTTGATGCAGGATCTATGCAAGTCACTCAAGATGCTGATATTTGGCTTCGTTACCTGATTCCCGGTGAGTTTATAGAAAAACAAGGAACCGATTCTGATATATTTGTTTCTTCTGGCCTATTTCCATTAGCAAGAGGGACTTCTGAGCGTTTTGCTGTTGCAATTACTGCTGCTCAGGAAAATCAGCAAAGTGCCTTATTTGA
>CESW01047520.1_pt1 | contig 11689 bp, 12 predicted proteins | sample 531171 | NCBI WGS metagenome assembly CESW01 (sample SAMEA2621859, study PRJEB7988) | marine metagenome | biome: marine biome (ENVO:00000447); feature: surface water layer (ENVO:00002042); material: "saline water (ENVO:00002010), including plankton (ENVO:xxxxxxxx)" | depth 5 m
TTTTTTAAATTTTCTAATAAAATAACTTTCATTTTATAATAATGCTAGGTTCCTAGCTCTTTTGATTGACAATGACAGCTCTCTTTGTTTCTTTTGACTAATATTAGTAATCCTTGATGGTAAAATTTTACCATTTTCAGAAATATACCTTTTTAATAGTTTTATATTCTTATAATCTACCTCAGGTGCACCTTTTACTGAAAGTGGGCAATTCTTTTTAAATTTATATTTATTAGCTTGAAATATACTTAATTTAGCAAAATTACTTTGACTATTTTTTTTATTAGATTTTTGTCTTTTAGGCATAATTATCTTCTAGCAATTTCTTTTTTCTCATTATCATCTTTTTTTAAAAAATAATTTGTTTCTAGATCAAACTTTTTAACTTTGACTGTGAGAGATCTAAGAAGTTTTTTATCTAATAGTTCATTCTTTTTAAGTTCATTAATTATTTTGCCGTTTCCTTTTAATTTAAAATGAATGTAACTACCTTTTTTATTTTTCTTAATTAGGTAAGATAAGTTTAATAATCCCCAATTTTCTGTTTTGACAATTTCTCCCTCATTTTTCTCAACAATTTTTGAATATTTTTCAGTCAATTGCTTTATTTCACTTGGTGAAGCATCTTGTCTTGCTATAATAGTATGCTCGTATAAATTCATTAAAGATATTTTATAAAAAAATGTGGATATACTATTATAAACCTTGGATTACAATAGTAAAAACGATAAAAAATAGGTTTTTTTAGATGTTTTCAGTGATTTTTCCAGGACAAGGATCTCAAATAATTGGAATGGGAAAAGAATTTTACGACAAATATAAAATAGTTAGAAATTTATTTGAAAAAGCTGATGATGTTTTGAGATTCTCAATATCAAAATTAATTCTTGAGGGCCCTAAAGATCAACTAGATCTTACAAAAAATACTCAACCAGCAATATTTTTAATAAGTTATTCAATATTTGCAGTTGCAACAAAAGAATTAAATGTAAATTTAAATAAAGCGAAGTATTTTGCCGGTCATTCATTGGGAGAATATTCAGCATTGTCTTCTGCAGGTTATTTAAACTTTTCAGACACTATTAAACTTCTAAGAATAAGAGGTAATGCTATGCAGTCAGCTGTCTCAGAGGGAGAGGGTGGAATGATTGCAGTGTTAGGTTCCTCCATAGAAATTATAGAAAAAATTTTAAATGAAAATCAAAATAATTTTTTTGTTCAAATTGCAAATGATAATTCTGAAGGTCAGATCGTATTGAGTGGAAAAATAAACGACTTAGAAAAACTAATTGAAATACTTAAGTTAAAAAAAATAAAAAATATTAAATTACCTGTAAGTGCACCCTTTCACTGTAAGTTAATGAATAAAGCATCAGCAATAATGAAGCAAGAAATTGAAAATATTAAGTTTACAGACTCTGATATAAAACTAATTTCAAATGTAACTGCTAAAGAAATTCTAAATAAAGAAGAGTTAAAAAAACTTTTAATTGATCAAATAGAAAATAGGGTAAGATGGAGAGAAAGTATAATAAATATGATCAATAGCGGAGTTAACCATTTCATTGAAGTTGGACCTGGTAAAGTACTTTCTGGATTAGTCAAAAGAATAAATAATAGTGTAAAAATTGATACAATTAATAGTGAGAGTGATATAAATAATTTAAAAATATGAAAAATTTAGAAAATAAGAATATAATTATTACAGGTGCTTCAGGGGGTATAGGTGATTCTATAGTTCAAAAACTACATGATAATGGTGCTAACATATTAGCAACAGGTACAAAAATTGAAAAACTAAATGAACTTAAAAAAAGGTTCCGGAGTATAGAGATTTTGAAATTTGATATTTCTGAAAGTAACAAAATTGAAGATTTTGTTGAAAATGCCTCTGATAAACTTGGTGGAAGTTTAGATTGTCTAGTTAATAATGCAGGCATAACTAAAGACAACTTAGCAATTAGAATGAATTTAGATGAGTGGAAAAAAGTTATAGAAGTAAATCTCACTTCTACTTTCTTATTAAGCAAATATGCAATAAAAAAAATGTTAAAAAATAAATCTGGAAAAATTATAAATATTACTTCAGTAGTTGGTCATACTGGTAACCTTGGGCAAACTAATTACACAGCATCTAAAGCGGGTATAGTTGCAATGTCAAAAAGTTTAGCTATTGAATATGCAAAAAAAAATATTAATATCAACTGTATTTCTCCAGGGTTTATTCAAACCAATATGACAGAAAAAATTGATGAAAAGTTTAAAGAAATGATAATTTCAAAAATTCCATCCGCCAGATTAGGAGAGCCAGAAGATATTGCAAATGCTGTTCTTTTTCTAGCTTCAAAACAATCAGATTATATTAATGGTGAAACGTTACATGTTAATGGAGGACTGTATATGGCTTGACAAAATAAGTAATTAAACTAATAAGAATTTATAATAACAATATAAGGATTAATATGTCAGATGATACTTCAAGCAAAGTAAAAAAAATAGTAGCTGATCATCTTGGAATTGATGAGGCTAAAGTTACAGAGGAATCAAGTTTTATTGATGACCTAGGGGCTGATAGTTTAGATACAGTTGAATTGGTAATGGCTTTTGAGGAAGAATTTGGATCAGAAATTTCTGATACTGAGGCGGAAAAAATATTAACAGTCGGTGACGCAGTTAAGTTTATAGAAAGTAAAAGCAATTAATAAAATTAATGCTTCAAAAAAAAGGTGGGATAATGGTCATACTATCGTCTCCATCTGGAGCTGGTAAGACCACTTTGGTAAATCTCTTATCAAAAAAAAATAATTTTTTTATTTCCACTTCTCATACCACTAGAAAACCACGACCAAACGAAATTGAAGGTAAAGATTATCATTTTATAAATGATAATGAATTTAAAAGATTAATCAAAAATGATGAATTTCTTGAGTACGCTAAGGTATTTAATAATTATTATGGAACTACAAGATCTCCAGTTATTCAAAATTTAGAAAAAAAATATAATGTAATTTTTGATATTGATTGGCAAGGTGCTGACCAAATTAAAAATAAAAAGTTAGCTTATAAGTTAATTACTTTTTTCATACTTCCTCCAAGCAGAAAAGTTTTATTTGAGAGATTATCTAACAGAGATATGAAAGATAAATTAATTGCTGAGGAAAGAATGAAACAGTTTGATAGAGATGTTCTTCATTGGATTAACTATGATTACGTTGTGATAAATGATGATCTAGAGGATTGTTTTTCTAAAATACAAAAACTTATCGATGCTGAAATAAATGATGGGTCAAAAGACTACGATAAAGAGTTTATAAAACAACATATAGAAAATTTAATTTCTTAATTGTTCCAATTCTTTCGCTATAGAGTAATAATCTTGATGATTTAGATTTTGAGGACGTAAATTTAAATCAATATTGAGTTTTTCTGCGACCTGATAAGCATTTTTAAATAACTGGTTAAATGGTTTTTTAATTTTTTTTCTCTTTTGATTAAAAAAAATTCTAGTTATATCTTCAATAGTTTGAGGATTTTTTAATTTAAAGAATTTTTTTTTTGGTGTAAAAACTAATAAAGTACTATCTACTCTTGGTTTAGGCCAAAATGAATTCGGCTTAATATCAATTATTTTTTTTATATTAAGTTTCCAATTACAAATTATCGAAAGCCTACCATAAGTCGAGGTATTAAATTTACTTATAATTCTATCAGCGACCTCTTTTTGAAACATTAAAATTAACTTATTAAACCAGATTTTAGAGTTAAGGTTTAAGATCCATTTTGTAAGAATCTCAGTTGAAATATTATATGGCAAATTTCCAAATACCGTCAATTTTTCCTCTGATAGAATATTTTCATTAATATTCAATACATCATCATTTATAAAGAGTATTTTTTCAGAATATTTTTTTTTTAGAAGACTAAGTAAAGTTTTATCTTTTTCAATTAAAAAAATTTTTTTTGGTTTTTTTTTGATTATCTCATTTGTAAGATTACCTGTTCCAGGCCCAATTTCTAAAACATTTTTGTTTTTAATTTCACCACAGTCAATAATCTTTTTTAAAATATTTTTATCAAATAAAAAATTTTGTCCTAAACTTTTTTTTGGTTTAATTATCACTTAATCGTATTCAAAAACTTTATAGCCTCAATAAGACTTTGAGGATTGGATTTATTTCTTCCAATCATTTTTTGATTTGGGCCATGATCTGGTGATACTCTTAAAAAGGGAAGACCTAGAGTTATATTAATTGGCTCGAATCCTTGAAGTGCTTTTAATGGAGCCAATACTTGATCATGATACATTCCAATTATTACATCAAATTTTTTAGAATTTTGTTTCAAAAATATTGTATCAGCTGGGAAAGGTCCATTAATATGAATTTTTTTTTTTTTTAAAACTCTTATTGCTGGTTCGATAATTTTTTTTTCTTCACTTTTGTAGAAAAAATTTTCACAATGAGGATTTAGACCAGTAATTCCAATACTAGGTTTTTTTTTGAAATTTTTTTTATAAAAATTTGTTATCAAAATTGATTTCGTAATGATTGCTTTAGAATTAATTTTTTTTGAAACTTTGCTTATTGGTAAATGGGTTGTAATTGGACAGACTGATAATGATTTGCTGTAGATAAGCATCGCATAATTTTTTTTTACATCATACTTAGAGCAAATATATTCAGTTATTCCTTGATATTTTCCTTTCAAAAATTTACTTTTTGACACTGGGCCATTTATAATGCCGGTAATTTTATTATGTTTTATTATCTTAAAAGCTTCATGAAAGCATTTTGAAATATAGTTTTTAGATTTTGACGACTCTTTTTCAAATGGTCTTTTAAATTTATAATCAATATCTATAATATTAATTTTATTTTTCTTTACATTACTTAAATAGTTTAATTTTAATGAAATTAGATTGAGATTTAATCTTAAACTAAGTTGTCTCAATTGTGAATTAATTAAGTTCAAAGAACCAATTAAAATTAGTGGCTTACCACTTTTATATTTCCTTAAAGATTTGACTAGTAATTCTGAAAAAATACTATTTGGTTCTCCACAAATAATTAAAATAGGCTTAGATTTCATTTATTTGAGAATTTAGTTTGATTTTATTATAATAAATTAAAGAAAAGTTTTCGTACTGTCTTTTTTTTTCTATATCAATCATTCTTTTTACTATTTCATTTTCATCTAATTCGATATTAACAAAATTTTTTTTGTTAATTTTAATTATTAAAAAGCTATTTCCGACACTAATTGGCTCAGTGAATTGATTTATATCAATTTTTTTTAGTTCTTCCTTTATTTTTTTTGATAGTTGATTTTCATTGACTTTACCAATACTACCTCCAAAGTTTGCTGTATCAGAAATACTAAATTTATTAGCTGCAGTCTCAAAACTTGTAGTAGATATAGATTTCTTGATTTCATTTGTTTTAGATTTTAATTCATCTGTATTCTTTGCAGAAAAAATTATTTCAGATAAGTCGTATTCAATCAAATTTTGAAAATTGATTTTTTCTTTTTTAATTTTTTCTCTTATTTTATTTTCATCAACATATACTCGATTTTTAAATTTTTCAGCAATTAATTGGTTCCACACCATTTCGATATTTAATTTTCTTTTAACATCATCAGGAGATAGTTTAAACTTGTTAAGATAAATCTCAAAATCTAATGTGTCTGAAAAACCTAATCTTTTATATATATTTTCAATGATATCACTAATTAATTTTTCATTTTTAAGTGTTTGTATATCTATATATTTATTAATTTCATTTTTTTTTATCTTTTCTTTAATTAATGAATCTTTAGCAATTACATAGATTTCTTCTTTCTTTAATTTACTAAGATTTTCATTTAAGGCTATAAGATAATTTGACTCATTGTTTATATCTTCACTTGTTATTATTGAGTTGTCAATTTTGACAACAATCTTTATTTTTTGAGACGCATTTGAGAAATCAAAAGATAAAAAAAAACAAATATAAAATATGATTATAGTTATCAATCTTATAATTTTATTATCTTTCATTAATCAATTTTTGGGAGATTTATACTATTATCAAAAGGCATTATAGTTAAAGACAGTGAAATACTTTCTTCTGGTTTTAACTCACCATCCCTGTAATAGTCTTTATTATACTCAATAGCTGCAATTAAACAATCTATCTTATACTGATATATCAAGTTATAATATTCTGTTAAATCTGTTTTTTTATTTTTTCTTGTTCTAAATAATAAATTTTTGTTATCACTTATTTTTAAAGAAGTTTCATTAGAGATAAAATGTGTAGTACCTATTTCATCATTTTCCTCTGTAAATTCGAAAGTACTTATAAAATTGTTTACAGTAAATTTTGAATTTAGTTTATGATATTTAAAATCTTCAAGATTATTATCTGTTAAAAAATCATATTTTAAATCAACAAAATTATTTAATTTTAAATTTGTTTGCCCGATTAAATTGGATGTTTTTTGACCTAAAAAACTGTTTTTTGGTAAATCAAAATTTTCTTTTGCCCTAAAAGATGAGGCTAAATTTATACTAAATAGTTCTTCAGAAGGATCTTTTTTATCAAATAATTTAAATTCATTTCCTAAAGTTAACGACTCCCCACCTTCAATCACACTTGAGGAACTGATTCTATCAATTGAATAAATATTTGTATAATCTATCATTCTGTCCTCATTACTAATATTTTTGTTATTTTGAGGGTTAAACTTTCCGACGATAATAGGTGTAATTGTAGTTATATATTTTTCACCGTTTTTTTGCATTGGTAGTTTTGAATTTAGTTGCAAAATACCGTTAATACTGTTTTCAGATCTATTTTTTAAAGTTTTAGAATTTTTAGAATTTGCATTAAAATTTTTTAATAAAAACTCAAAATTATTAACCATTCCTAATGGATTTATAGAATTCAGTGATTTATATTTTAAGTCATTAATTATTACTTTTTCATTAATATTAGTTTCAAATAGTTTGTTATAGCCTGTACTTACTATTTCCATCGAACCACTTAGTTTTGTATCTAAAACTTTTGAAAGATTAAAATTTGGAAATATTAATTCATATTTATCACTATCATCTTTTTTTGTTAAATCCTCATATATTTCAGCATCAATATAAAATTCTAAATTATCCCTTGACCCCTCAAATTCAATCTTGGAATTTAAAGTATTATTTGAATTTATAATAGGTGAATTAATATTATGAGTTTTTAAATATTTGTCATTTGAAACATTCTGTAATTGAAGATCTATTTTGGAATAATCAAATAAATCAAAATTTGTTTCTATAGTGGACTTTGAGAAAAAATGTGTTTGAGAACTATTTTTTTTGGATAAAAATGTACTATCATTGTTAATGCTAGCATCAAATATATGGTTAGCGTTTTTTGTAACTTTACGATACTCCCCCTGATAAATATTTTTTTGATTTTCATAAAACCTCGGAGAAAAAGTAAAATCTGAGCTTTCTGTTAGAGCAAAAAAATAAGGTGTCTTTAAGTAACTGGCTGCGTTTTGTGTCAGTAAACTTGGAGCTAAAAAACCTGATTGTCTTTTGACGGTAGGGTCAGGATGAAAAAATTTAGGAAAATATAAAACTGGTACATCATAAAATCTAAAAGAGGCATTTTTATATTTTACTATTTTATTTTTTTTATCATGTTTGACTTCTTCAGCTTTTATGCTCCATGGAGGGCACCCATCTCTTTTTTTACAATTGGTGTAGATACTCTTTTTTAATATCATGCTACCATCTTCCATCGAAAAAGATCTTCCTTTTGCTCTTGGTAAATATTTTTCATTTGATAAATTGTTATTTTGATTTAAAGTTAAATCTTTCCCCAAAATGCTATTATTTTTTAAATCATAATAAAACTTTTTAAGTTCATAATGATTTAGATTCTTGTCAATTATTTTGGCACTATTAGCCTTTAATAGACTTTCTTTTAATAAAAAATTGAAATTCTCAATTTCTATCTTATTAGATTGCAGGTCTTCTATAAAAGTTTTTTCTTTTGAAGAAATTTTTTTATTTTTAATATCATATATAATATTTGAAGTATCTATAAAATAAGTATCATTTTTTATAATCTTAGTATCTCCAATTGTTTTAATTTTGTTTTCATAAATGTTATATATAATTTTTTTTGTATTAAGCTTTATTGAGTCATCAATATTTTCAAAAATAACATCTCCAACAATTGTATAAATTTTTTCATCTTTTATTGTAAGTTTGTTTCCATAAATTTTATTTCCTTTACTATCTGATACAATTACATTGTTAGTAGCAGTAATTAGTTCTTTATCTATAGTTTCAATATTTTCAGCTTCGAATTTGATTTCATTGGATAGGGTAGGGGAGACTAAATAAAAAAAAATTGGAATGAAAAAAAAGAAAAAAAATTTTGATTTATTTTTCATTTATTTTAATTAGATTTGTTATTATTACTAAAGACAAAATTATTTGTGGGCCCCATATAGATGTTAAATAGGGAACATCTCTTGTTTCAATTACAACATTGAAGAAATAATTAACATAATAAATTAGTACGGAAATTATTATACCAAGTGTAATACTTGCTACTTTAGATTTGTTGTGTTTTATGTTTAACATCAGTATTGAACCTATACAAACCATTATTGCCAAGTATAAAGGATATGAATATAACCTATGTTTATAACCATTGATCATTTCTGTGTTATATCCAAGCATTTCATAGTCTTTTTTTAAAGCCTCAAGTTTAAAAAAATCTAATGATGATAGGTTATCAAATATTGAGAGCATCCTTTTTTCATCAAAATTGGAGTAAAATTCTAATTTATCAAATGATGATGAATTATTTTGAGAATTAACAATTGGTTTATCCAGTACCCAATTTTTATTTTTAATATTCACTTTTTCAGAAATTATCACGTTTTCTATTTCAAAATTTTTATTAAACTGAGATATCGTTACACCATACAAATTATCATTTTCTAACTTATCAGCGTTTATATAATTGATAAATTCTCCAACTTCATCTCTTATCCATAATCCATTACCAGTAACTACCGCCAAGTATTTATCATCTTTTGTAAACTGATTTTTTAGATCAAAATAAAAAAATTTTAAATTTGAGGAAATATTATAAAAAAAAATGAGTATTAAAATACCTATAAAAAAAGTTAATATTGATAAGATTTGAATTATCTTTAAATTTGTAACTCCATTAAGTTTTAAAATATTTATTTCTTCCTTGTCAATAACCTCAATAAAGAAAAATAAAGTAGTTATTAAAAATATAAATGGAAATATTTCAAATAATACAGATGGAATATTTAGAAGAGTTAAATATATTGGTAATAATATAAATTCTTCGTTATCCTTAAAAAAACTTATTTCCTCAAATAAATTCATTATTAAAATAACTGAACAAAAAACTAAAGTAACCTTAGCTAAATTTAATAAAAATTTTTTGAAGATATATCTTTTATAATTTTGAATCATAAATTTCAGTTATATTGATTGATTTTGTTGGTTAAAAAAATGTATTGAATCAAAAAAATTATAAAAGGAAAAGATAAAGATAATTTAAAATATGAAAAACTCCTAACTGTTAAAGATGAGCTGAATTCTGAAAAAATTATAATAAGCAAACCTAGAAAAAAAACCCATATACGAGAAAATTTATAATTTGAATTTTCTTTTGGATATAATAGTAAAAAACATAAGCTTAACGTAATTACAGGTAAAAAGAGCGGTTTAACTAAACGAGTGAATAATTCTTTTTGCATTTCTTTAATTGCTGGAACATTGCAATTAATTACATCATAAAAATATTCTTTATCTAATAAAAAATAATTTATATAACAATCCAATATAGATGAAGTGTTTTTTTCTTGTATTTTAAAATCTGTGGTAGATTTAGTTAGATATCTACTCAAATCAAAATTTGTAGTTTTAAAATCAAACGATGTAACTTTTCCACTATTAACATTTATAATTTTTCCATTGAATAACTTAAAAATTCTTTCATCAGGCTTGTTTATGAGTTTACCACTATTAGCATAAATAAATTTAGTCTTATCCTTATCGGTATCTTTAATAAAAATATTTTCATAACTCTCAGATCCTATTTTCTTTTCTATATAAATTGTTAATTTATCTACCGTATCAATGAATTTTTTTTCACTTATTAATGAAGGAAAAAAATCAATATTCGACTCTTTTAAGTAAACTCTTGATTTATTTTGTGACCAAGGAACAATATATGAAGTAAGGAGATAGAGAAAAATTAGTGAGGCCAAAGAGTATACAATAAGATTTTTAACAAATTTTTCTTTATTTATTCCATTAATCCAAAATATTTTTAATTCATTATTTTGTTCAAATCTGTTGATTGTATAAAATATAGATATGAAAAAAATTAGTGGAAACAATCTTGATAAAATTTTTGGAAAATTTAGTAATGAATATTTAAAATATACCTCTAAACCGTGACCATCTTCAGTCACAAAATCTAAAAAATTTACTGCTTGAATTACCCAAACAATGATACTTAAAGTGATTATAGCTGATAAAAAAAAATAAGTATTGTCGGTAAAAAACTTTTTAAATATTAATTTTTTGTTGAATTCGATCATTTATAATTTATAAGACTTTTCGTAATACAACCTAAACTACATATATATAAAAAATGTCAATAAAAATAACTTATAAAAAAATGTAACATAAAAATCGGTCAAAAATTATGTCTATTCAAATAAATTACAAAACAAATAGTTCAAAAATATCCTCAAATAATCTTATTTTATTTGCTGACGAAAAATTCAGTATTGGTCCATTGAAAAAATACATTTCAACCTCAGAGTTTTCATATATTAAGGAGTTATTAAAAACCAGTGATACAAGTAAAAATTTACTTGTTTTTGAATTAAATTCAAAAAGAAAAATAGTTCTCATTTCGATAAAAAAAGATTTAACAAATTCCAAAATAGAAAATCTAGGTGCAGAATTATATGTACGTATAAATTACGGAAAGAAAAGTGAATATTTTGTAAATTCTGATAGTGCAATAACTAAATTTGAAAATTTTATTGGATATTTACTTCACGGATTTAAACTTAAATCATATGAATTTAATAAATATAAAACTAAAAAAAAAGACATAAGAGTTATTCAAATAAACGTGTTTGGAAAAAAAAATAAATTTTCCTCAAAAAGTCAATTAAAATTTAAAGCTTTGGAAGAAGGTACCTTCTATGCTAGAGATCTAGTTTCCGAGCCAGGAAATATTTTACATCCAGATGAGTATGCAAAAAGATTAAAATCTCTCAAAAAACTCGGTTTAAAAGTAAATATATTTGATGATAATAAGTTAAAAAAATTAGGAATGAATGCTTTGCTTGGCGTAGGCCAAGGTAGTATAAGAGGGTCCTATCTTGTAACTATTGAGTGGAATGGAGGAAAAAAAAATATAAAACCTTTGGCTTTTGTTGGTAAAGGTGTTTGTTTTGATACAGGTGGATATTCACTTAAACCAGCAAAATTCATGGAGGATATGACTTATGATATGGCTGGTTCAGCCACAGTTGTTGGATTAATGAAAAATCTCGCAATCAGAAAAGCAAAAATTAATGCAATTGGTGTGGTAGGACTTGTAGAAAATATGGTAAGTGGAAATGCTCAAAGACC
>CESW01019614.1_pt1 | contig 11667 bp, 7 predicted proteins | sample 531171 | NCBI WGS metagenome assembly CESW01 (sample SAMEA2621859, study PRJEB7988) | marine metagenome | biome: marine biome (ENVO:00000447); feature: surface water layer (ENVO:00002042); material: "saline water (ENVO:00002010), including plankton (ENVO:xxxxxxxx)" | depth 5 m
ACCCGCAGATTTTGCATTACCTACAGTTAATTTACCAAAACCCTTGATTTTTTTATAAATAAGAGCGTCTTTTACATCAACACCTTTACCACCAGTATTAGAGTTATCAGAAACTGTTTCAGCAAAATCTGGTTGAAATGCAAAACCCCATCCATCACCAACTGTTCCTTTGATTGAAAAACGTGCACGTCTGAACTCATTACCAAAAGTACCAATATTATCTGCTCTACTTGGGTTATCTATGGCATCGTTTCCACCAAGAATTGCAGAGAAATCATACATAAATCTTCCTTTAAGATCAAACTTATACTTTCCATCACTGCTTTTAATACTTAGACCTTTTCCTTTTGCAAAATAAGCCTTGGATTTCTCTTTTGCCATTTCACTTTTAATTTTGAGAATTTCATTTTGCAGGGCATCAATTTGAGCATCCTGACCCAAAACAAAATTGCTGTTAAATGCACACAAAGCGAAAATTGAAGATCCAATAAAGAATTTTTTCATTTAATTTCCTTATTTAAGATTTTTAATGATTATAAATAACAATTAAATGTTACAGATTTGTTGCGGAAATTTTATTTTTAATTAATTTACGTTGGTCTTGTAATCTTCAACATTAATTTTTTTTTGTAAAGGCAAACACACTTTAAAAGCTGACCCAGCACCGGGGTGACTTTTGATTTCAAGATTCCCGTTATGTCTACTAATAATATGTTTTACAATTGACAGCCCAAGGCCTGTTGATCCCATTTCTCTTGATCTTGACTCGTCTACTCTAAAAAATCGATTTGTCAGTAGTGGTATATTGTTAGTTTCAATTCCTTTACCAAAATCAATAACAACTAATTCAATAAAACTATCTTTCTTACGACACCTTATTTCTATTGCTTTTTTGGATGATCCATATTTAACAGCATTATCAATTATATTGAGCATTACTTGTTTGATTTCATTATAGTCTCCAGGAATATCAATTTTCATTAAAGGCTTAAAGAATGTTAATTTATTTCTAACAGAATATATTTTTGGGACTAATTGCATTAAATCAATAAAAAGATCGTTTATACTAATATTTCCACTAGGATATGAATGTTCTACCCTTTCAATATTTAACAACAAAAGTAGATCTTCAACAAGCGACCTCATTCTTGATGATTCCTTTTTAATAATTTTCATAAACTTAGTTCTTATTTTTTCGTCTGATTTTCCCACACCCAGTAAAGTTTCGCAACAACCCAAAATAGCTGTGATGGGTGTCCTTAACTCATGACTAGCATTTGCAAGAAAATCTCTTTGTAAAGATTGGAATTTTTTTTCATTAGTTGAATTGTATAATCTCAATAAGATTTGATTATCTTTACCTCTTTTGAAAAATGAAGCCCAGGCATGAAAAAATTGTTCAGGTGAACCTAGTGTTCTTAGTTGTCCTGTTTCAAATTTTTTACTTAACAATAGTTTTTTAAGAAGTTCCTCTAAGCCTGACATTCTCATTGCTAGAATAATATTTCTTCCAACTGCATTTTCTTCTATTAAAGCCTGTCCCTGTCTATTTAATTCCGTAATATTAAAATGTGAATCCAAAATTATCAGTGGGTCTGGAAAATTAAAAAAAAAATTCTGAAAAAACTTAACAGATATTTCTTTCTTATTGATTTCTTTTTGAGCTGCAGAATTTGTTTGATTTAAAGAATAGACAATAGGTTCGTATGCATGAAAGAAAAAGTGGTTATTTACTAACCTTTTTTTTTGTTGAGAGATATTTTTTTTTAATTTTATAAAATCTAGAATAAAAAGTATAAGAATTAAACCCGATAATAAAAAAACAAAGGAAATTACAAAAATTATTTCTTTATGAATAAACATGAAAATGTTTAAATATTTAATTACTATAAATTTAAATTATAAGTGTACATGCAACTTAAACAACCTAATTTAAAAAATTTTTTACAAAAAGACGATTCAAAGCTGGAAAAAGTTACCCCTATGATGGCTCAGTATCTTGAGTGTAAACAAAGACATCAGGAATATTTACTTTTTTATAGAATGGGTGATTTTTATGAGCTATTTTTTGAAGATGCAAAAGTAGCTTCTAGAGAACTTGGCATTGCGCTTACAAAACGAGGTAAATATAAGGGCAAAGAAATCCCTATGTGTGGAGTACCTTATCATTCATCACAAAATTATTTATCTAGATTAATAAAAGCTGGTTTTAAAGTAGCAGTGGCTGAACAACTAGAAACACTCAAAGATGATAAAAATCATGAAAAGCAAAATAAAATATTTCCAAGAGATGTTGTCAGGATTATAACTCCTGGAACTATTTTAGAGGAATCTCTTTTAGAACCAGCGAAAAATAACTATTTGCTCTCAGTATTCTGGGATGAAAACCAAATTTCTATTTCATGGGTAGATATCACCACTTCTGAATTTAGGATTAGGAGGTTCTCTAAAGATAGTAACTATGAGAATCTTGAGGAGATGCTTTTCAAAATAGATCCTGAAGAAATTATTCTTTGTGAAGATATTCAAGATGAGAAACTAAAAAAGTTTTTCACCGGTTGGCAAAAGAAAATAACAAATATACCTCAAGCTTTCTTTGATGTCAGAAATTGTATTGATAGGATAAAATTTTTTTTCAATACCGATAATTTAGATTCCCTTGGAGAAATCTCAGATTTAGATCTTTCTTCTCTTGGCTCTATTGTGGAATATATGCAAATAACTCAAAAGAATTTTATTCCAAACTTATCCAAACTCATAATTGAAACAGACAATGACTTTTTAATAGTAGATAAAATATCAATGCAAAGTTTAGAAATTTTCCAGAAGATTAACGGCGATAAAAATGGTAGCTTGTTGAAAACGATTGATCAGACAATTTCAGCTGGAGGATCACGATTAATAATAGAACATATTAAAAACCCACTGACAGATAAAACACTAATTAATAAGAGGCTGAATTGTGTAAGTTATTTTTTTAATAACATAGATCTCATGCACCAGATCAGACTTAATCTTAACGGCATTCCAGATGTAGAAAGATCTTTAGCTAGGCTAAGTGCTAATCTTAACAATCCGAGAGACTGCTTAAATATTTCAAATTTTATCCAAAAAAGTCTAATTATAACCTCACTAATTGAAAAACATCCGCAAGGAGACGTCAAAGATTACTTGACATCTAACCAAGCTAAGTGCCGGTTTAATGATCTTTCCGATAAAATTAAAAAGGCCGTAATTGAGGACGGACCAAATAATATTGTCAACGGTGGATTTGTCAAGGATGGTTATTCGGATAGATTAGATAATTTAAGATCAATCAAATTGAGTTTGAAAAAAGAAATTCTTAACCTTCAATTAGAATATTCTAATTTAGTTGGTATTAATACTCTAAAAATTAAATTTAATAATTTTCATGGTTATTTTGTTGAGGTCACAAACAAAAACCTTCAGAAACTTATTGATCAAGAAACAACCAAGTTTGACCTTATTCAAACAACTAAAAATGTATCGCGGTTTCAAACTGACATCTTAAAAGAAAAATCAGTAAAAATACAAAATTCAGATGCAGAGTCTATTGAGCTAGAAAAAATTATTTTTGAGGAACTTAAAAGTAAGGTATTACTTCTTTTTAAAGAATTGAAAGAACTTAGTTACAAAATTTATTTTATTGACGTAATGCTTAGTCATGCTTTTTTGTCTGAAAAAAATAATTACGTTAAACCTGAATTTAATAAGAAAAATGGAATTGAAATTATAAATGGCAGGCATCCAGTTGTGGAAAGTAGCCTAACAAACGCAGGTAAAAATTTTATACCCAACAGCTGTGTTTTGGAAAGAGAAGCAACGTGGTTAATGACTGGTCCTAACATGGCAGGGAAAAGCACATTTTTAAGACAAACTGCGATAATGATCATTATGGCTCAGATTGGTTGCTACATTCCAGCAGAAAAAGCAAATTTATCAATTGTAGATAAAATTTTTACGAGAGTAGGTGCAAGTGATGACTTATCTCAGGGCCAATCAACCTTTATGACAGAAATGGTTGAAACAGCTAGAATATTAAATGGATCAACCGAAAATTCTTTGGTCATTCTTGATGAAGTGGGGCGCGGAACCTCAGCAAGTGATGGCATGGCATTAGCATGGGCAATTTTGGATTTTATTGTAAAGGAAATTAAATGTTTGACTCTATTTGCAACTCATTACCACAAATTAACTGAACTATTTGAAACTAATTGTCAGATAAAACTGAAAACTTTAAAAAGTAAAGAATGGGGTGATGAAATTATTTTTTTATATAAGGTTGTTGACGGAGTTTCATTGACATCTTTTGGATTGCATGTTGCCAAAATAGCTGGAATCAATGAAAAGGTCATCTTTAATGCTAAAAAACTAATAAAACTAATTGAAAATGGCGAGATTTTTAAAAAGAATTTAATTGAGGATGGGGGGAAAAAAGAAGTTTCAGAATTAAAAACTTTTAGAGAAATAAAAAATACCTTAGAAAATTTAAAGCTTGATGACATCACTCCAAAAGAGTCTCAACAAATTTTATATTCACTTAAAAGTCTATTTAAACCTTAATTGTTAGTTAAAAATAATAATGCTGGAATTGAAAAAGATTATTAATGAACTTGAAAATTCAAGACAAAAAATTAAAGATCAATTTTTCCTAAAACCTGACGGTCTACGAGCTGCTGTTGAATACACACAAGTAATAGATACAACAATAATTAAAATTTTTTCGAATTGTGTTAACAACGAAAAATTTGGTGATGTAGTTCTATGCGCAGCAGGTGGTTACGGGAGAAAAGAATTAGCACCATTTTCAGATATTGATATATTATTTTTTACGGAAAAGAAGATAACCAATATCAAAATAAATAATGCCATAAAAAAGATTTTATATACTCTTTGGGATTGTGGCTTTAAGGTTGGTTACTCATTAAGAAATTTAAATAAAGTTATTATTTCATCTGAGATTGATCTTGCCAGTGCAACAAACATGTTGGACGCAAGATACTTGGCGGGGAACTATTTAATTTATAAAAAATTTAAAAAAAAAGTGTCATCTTTTTTTGAAAACGAAAAAAAATTTATCGATCTAAAAGTGAATGAAAAAAAACTAAGGTTATCCGAAAGAAATAATGACAAGTATATTTTGGAACCTGATATAAAATATTCACGGGGAGGATTGAGAGACATTAATTTAATTTTCTGGGTAATGAAAATTAAACACTCTATGACTGACCCTGACGAATTGCTTGAATCAAAGTTAATTACAAAATATGAGCGTAGAAGAATCAAAAGTCTTTTAATATTTACATTCACTGTTAGATACTTTTTGCATTATTTATCTAACAGACCCAATGACAGGCTAACGTTTGAATATCAAAAACGTATTTCTTCTGCAATGAAATACAAATCCAGAAAAAAAACCCTTGGTGTAGAAAGATTTATGAAACATTTTCATTTAAATGTGAGAAGTTGTATTAGTCTTAGTTATATAATTCTTGATGCTTCAGTTGAAAAAAATTTTTTTTTATCAAGAATAGATCAATTTTCATTTACTAAGGATAGGTACATCTCAAAAGACAATTTTTTACATTTGAAAGATAAGCATAAACTTAAACAAAACCCAAAGCTTATTATGGAGTTCTTTTTAGAATGTCAAAGTAGACAACTTCATCCAGGATATTCTGAGTTGAGGATAATAGTAAATACATTGAACTTTTTGAATAATTCATGCTTCAATACAAAATTCATCAAACAATCTTTTATTTTTATCCTGGTGAATGATAAAGATAACATTCTTATAGATCTATTGAATGAAACAGGGTTGCTCTCAAAGATAGTTCCCTTTTTCAACAAGATAATAGCATTGTCACAGTTTGATCAATATCATGCTTATTCAGTTGATCAACATATTATGAAAGCCCTTAGAAACTTAAAGCATATTGATTATGAAAAAATAGAAATAAATAGTAAATACTTATCTAAAATCTGTCATTCTATTAAAAATAAAAAAATTTTGTATTTTTCTGTTTTATTACATGATATTGGCAAGGGGTCGGATCATGACCATACAACTCAAGGATCTAAATACTCAAAAAGCATTTCCACGTTTTTTGATTTAAATAATAAGGATCTAAATGACATTGCTTGGCTTGTTAAAAATCACCTTGAATTTTGTAATACAGCATTTAAAAAAGATATTGAAGATCCAAAAGTCATTAATGATTTGTGTATTAACATAGGTGACTATCAGAGATTTTTATCCCTATTTATTATCAGCGTTGTAGATTTAAAATCTGTTAATAACAGCGTATGGAATGAATGGAAAGAGTCTCTTCTTAGAAAGCTATTTACTAAATGTGAAGACTACTTTATAGACCCCAAACTAACCCACGATTCAAAGAGACACTTAGACTTAAAAAAATCTCTCACGAGAAAATTACTAGTTTTGACGAACCCAGAAACACTAAAAAAACTTGATAAAATTGCGTGTGATGAATATTGGCTAATGCAAGACCCTGAATCTTTAGCTTTTCAAGTCGATAGATTTTTTAGCAACAAAGCTTTTTTCAATCAGGATAATTACCATCTCAAAAACGATAGTGTTTTTGGATTTTTTGAATTAATTATTGTTACTAAAAATAGAAGTCAGCTATTCACTGATATTGTTAAATCTATCATAAATTCTGAAATGAAAGTCATGGATGCTAAAATATTTACGTTTAATAATAATATGGTCGTTGATATTTTTAAAATTTCACCCTTGAAGAATTTACAAAATATTACTGAAGCCGATCTATCTAAATTTAAAAAAAAGCTAAAAAATAATTTAAAGATTTTTTTTAAAAATGATACTCAGACAACATGTGTAAGAAAAGAAGACAAAAAATTTTTGAGAGAAAGTATTGATATAAGATTTGACAACCAAAATCATTCATACACAATCTTGGAAATTCGAACCAATGATAGAGACTTATTGCTTCTGGATATATTGGAATCCATTAATTATTTTGAGGCTGATGTCTTGAGTGCTAAAATTTCAACTCTTGGAGATATGGTTGAGGATATTTTTCATTTAAAAAAGAATGACAGCGGCATTAGAAGTCAAATAGATCTAAATAAGTTAAAAAAAATTATCGAAGAAAATATTGTAAAAAGTAGAGATAGAATTGTTAATTAAAATTATTTCAATTATCGGCTCAATTACCTTCTTCAGCAGAATCTTAGGATATTTCAGGGATTTGCTAATTGCTAGATATTTTGGCGCTAGTTACGTCTCAGATTCATTCTTTGTTGCTTTCAAATTACCAAATTTATTTAGAAGGCTATTTGCAGAAGGGGCAATGAATTCAGCATTTATTCCTGTTCTATCGGGAATAAATGAGAGAAGTGGTCAAAATAATTCAATATTATTTTTATCAAAAGTATTATCGATTGTATTGGTGTTTGTTTTACCAGTGATTTTAATTATTGAGATATTTATGCCATTTATGATCCTTTTTATGGCACCTGGTTTTTATTCTAGTGAAACCAAATTTGAATTAACAGTATTTTTGTCTCGCTTGACTTTACCTTTTTTATTATTCGTTTCATTATCGTCCTTAGTCGGAGGTTTTCTAAATACAATGAATAAATTTGCTGCGATGGCCTTCACTCCCATAATATTGAATATGATGATTATAATAACCTTCATAACTTTCGGATCATTTTACAACAATTCTTCTAAATTATCCGTATTCGTCGCGACATCAATTTCAATTGCAGGGGTTTTACAATTTGTCTGGTTAATTATTAATTTGCGTAGGTTAGGATTCTTCTTAAAATTTAAAAATATTTTTCATTTTAAAAATCTTAAGATAGATACTGATACAAAAAAATTATTTTTATTATTCATACCTGCAGTTGTTGGAAATGGAGTCTATCAACTTAATCTGCTTATTGATATGATATTGGCTTCAACATTAGAAGATGGCTCTATATCTTTCTTATATTTTTCTGATCGTATGGTTCAACTACCATTGGGAGTTTTGGGAATATCACTAAGCACTGCGTTATTGCCGACTATTTCTAAACATGTTAAGCAAAAAAAAATTGATGAGTCGATCTATACAACTAATCAGTGTTTACAGATTGGTTTTATATTTTCTATTCCAGCATCATTTGGTTTATTTATTTTATCAGAACAAATCCTAGACTTTCTTTTTGTAAGAGGGCAATTTACAACTACAGATGCTTACAATACAGCCCAATCACTTAAGGCTTTTTCTTTTGGTCTCCCCGCATTTATTTTAATAAAAATATTTTCAGTAATTTTCTTTGCAAGAGAAAATACTAAGACACCTGTTTATATTGCTTTTTTTAGTTTACTTGTGAATCTGATTCTTAACCTAATATTGATAAATAAATACTTTCATGTAGGACTTGCAACAGCCACTTCAATTGCTGCATGGTTTAATGCCCTGACCCTTGGCTACATTATTGTGAGAAAAGAATTTTTGATTATTGACATTGAGACCATCAAGATATTTATCAAAGGTCTTTTTTCTTCTATTTGTATGACTATAACAATAATATATTTAAATCAAAAAAACCCCTTTGCATATTTCGATCAAGTAGAATTTGTTGACAAGTCGTTAGCTCTATTTTCTAATATCTTCTTGGGTATTTTAATTTATTTAATACTGATGTATCTTTTTAAATCGTTTTATTTAATTAACTCAAAGAGGTAATGTTATTAGTAAAGATGCAAAAATAGTTTTCTCCGGTGTTCAGCCAACTGGCAACCTTCATCTTGGTAATTATTTAGGGGCAATAAAAAACTGGATTGAGTTACAAAAAAAGAATCAATGCATTTTTTGTATCGTAGATCTGCATGCTATTACAACACCAGAGAATAGAAATGATCTAAAGTCGAACAGTTTAGAAGTAGCTGCTGCATACATTGCATCTGGAATTGATCCAGATAATAATATTATTTTTTGTCAATCCCATGTTTCAGGACATAGCGAGTTGGCTTGGATATTGAGTTGTTTTTGTCCAATCGGCTGGCTTAATAGAATGACACAATTTAAAGATAAAGCAGGAAAAAACAAGGAAAAAGCAGCTTTAGGGCTTTACAGTTACCCCGTTCTAATGGCTTCTGATATACTTTTATACAAATCTTCCTTCGTTCCAGTTGGTGAGGATCAAAAACAACATTTAGAACTGTCTCGAGATATAGCTCACTCATTTAATAGGCACTATGAAATTGATTTTTTTCCAATACCGGAGCCCTTAATTATGGGCAAAGCCAAAAGAGTAATGAGCCTTAAAAATGGACAAAATAAAATGAGTAAATCTGATATTTCCGATCAATCTAGAATAAATTTGCTTGATGATTCCGATACAATATTAAAAAAAATTAAAAAGTCAAAAACCGATTCTCAACCATTTCCTGAAGATATTAACTCCCTAGATAACAGACCAGAAATAAAAAATTTAATTAATATTTATTGTTCATTATCTAATAATAATATTGAAGAAATCCTAAAAGAATACTCTGGGAAGACCTTTTCCATATTTAAAATAAATCTTGCGGATGTGGTGATTAGTCATTTGTCAAAAATCACCAAAAAGATTAAGGAATTATTGGAAGATAGGTCTTACCTAAAAAGAATTCTAGTAGAAGGTTCAGAGAAAGCCAACGACATTGCATCGAAAAATATTCAAGATGTAAAGAAAATAGTAGGTTTCTGTGACTAGTATTCTTCTTCCAATAGCGCAAGTTGAAATTAATATAATTATTATATTAATTGCTGGGCTGGGAGTAGGATTTTTATCGGGTTTATTTGGTGTTGGTGGAGGTTTTTTGATGACTCCACTACTAATTTTTTTAGGTATTCCCCCAGCGACTGCTGTTGGGACTGAAGCTAACCAGATCCTGGGATCATCTGTATCTGGTGGTGTGGCACACGGACGCAGGGGAAATATTGATTATGAAATAGGACTTTTTCTATTAATCGGCGGTATTTTTGGATCAACAGTAGGAGTTGTTTTCTTTAGATTAATGCGAGATGCAGGTAAGATAGATCTACTTATTAGCTTATTATATATCGCTTTTCTAACAATTATTGGTAGCCTTATGCTTTATGAAAGTATCAAAGCATTACTGCAAAAAGATAATAGGCCAAAATTAGTTAAAAGAAAAAGGAATTTTATTCACAGCCTTCCACTTAAATTTAAATTTAGAAAGTCAATGATATACATATCCATTCTTATCCCTATTGCAATTGGTCTATTCGTTGGATTCTTGTCAGCTCTGATGGGTGTCGGAGGTGGCTTCATATTGGTACCAGCGATGATTTACTTACTAAGAATGAAAACCATAGCTGCGATTGGCACTTCTTTGTTTCAGATCTGTTTCGTTACAGCCAATATCGTGATTTTGCAAGCAACATACAATCAAAGTGTCGATTTAATTTTGGCTATTATATTACTTATTGGAGGCGTCATTGGTGCGCAACTAGGGTCAAAATATTCAATGAAAATTAAGGGGGAATATCTAAGAGTCTGCTTAGCCTCCTTAGTTTTACTTGTAAGTCTTAAGATGTCAGTTGATCTTCTTAATGAGCCAACAACCGATTCAAGAATCATTATTCAAGAAACAAGTTCATGATAAAAGTTATAATTTTTCTTTTCTTAATACCATTAGGAGCTTTATCAAAAACATTAAGTGTAGCTGTATCCTCAGATAAAGTATTAACAAAACCAAATCAGTATGAGGTAAATGTAACAATCTTTGGATACAATGAAAGACCAGGATTTTTGATTTTAAAAATCATTGGACCTCAACAAAAGGTTATTCTTCAAAACAAAAAAAAAATATTTGGGGTTTGGACATGGTCCAAGACAGGGGAATTTACTTATCCAGCATTTTATCATTTTTATTCAAACAAACCTTCCGAAAAAATTGATTTTAAAATACAAAAGGAAATGTTTGACAATATAAAACTACAAGGGAAAGATAATGATAATTTAAAGAAGGATTTGATACAAAATAAAGAATCAGTTGGTCTTTTTTCAAGGGAAAAAAAAGAATTTTTTCTTGTAAATGAGTCAAATCCCAATTTTTTTAAGATTCCTTTGACTATTCCCTATAGCGCACCTACGGGAAAATATACCGTAATACTGGAAAATCTAAGTAGCACAGGAGAATTAAAAAAATCTGTGAAAAAGTATTTTAATATAGAAAAACAAGGTTTAAACTCTTTCGTTTACTATTTTGCACATAAATTTTCTTTTTTATATGGTATGCTGTCAGCAATACTAGCAATATTGTTTGGCTTAGGTGCGGGTTATGTATTTAGAAAGTTAATATAAAAAAATGAAGAAATTATCCTTTTTGGTTGTGATTGACGATAGTAAGGAGATGAATAATGCTTTGAGATATGCATCAATACGTGCATCAAGGGTTAATGGCAATGTAGTGCTTTTGGCTACTTTCGAAAGTCTAGATTTTAGTCATTGGAAAGCTGTAGAAAATATTGCTGATGAGGAATCAAGACAAAAAGCGGAAAGAAAACTTTTGAATCACGAGGCTGTAGTATTATCGCTTTGCAATACAAAGCCAAAGAAGTACATTATGAAAGGTGATAGGATAATGTGTATACTCGA
>CESW01037093.1_pt1 | contig 11661 bp, 8 predicted proteins | sample 531171 | NCBI WGS metagenome assembly CESW01 (sample SAMEA2621859, study PRJEB7988) | marine metagenome | biome: marine biome (ENVO:00000447); feature: surface water layer (ENVO:00002042); material: "saline water (ENVO:00002010), including plankton (ENVO:xxxxxxxx)" | depth 5 m
GCTCTGCGCCTGATGCGTTCAAATAATTCTCCACCTTTAGGGGCAGACTGGACTATCGGAAGAAGATCCTGTGACATATCTAGAGATGCGATTAACATCGCATTCTGCATTTGGACTTTCTTAGTTGAATATTTTTGTAAAAATGTAGCAGAGGGTATGCTGCGACCAGATCTTTTAATCTCCTCTGCAAACTCAAGCACTAGATCTAACGGGAGACTCCTATCAATCAAATCCATCATCTTCCTCCAAGCATCCCCTTCCGTGTTAGCGATAAGGAGTCCAATTAATTTCACATCTTCTCTTCCGCATCTTTTCCATAACCTATGTATTATATCCTCAACTCTTTCGGAATAATTTGTTAAAATCCATGATGCGATTCTCCGCATTGTTGGATCATCAGTTCCAATGTGAAACGCCAAGCCACTCTGGGCAAGTATTTTGTCCGTAATTGACCTATTAACAAGACCTTGTGAACCGCAATCATAGGCGATTTTCAAAAATTTCATACTCTTTCTACCTTTAGGTAAACCCTCTTCGAATAAATCGTCAAGAAGATCGGCCATATCGAATCCTCAGGCACTTTTTGTTCTAACACTGTCAAACAGATTCCCAACAAATTCAACGCTATCTTTTAAAGTCCCCAGCATTTTATTTACAACATTCTCATCTTGTATTTTCTGTTGAATAGAATCTCTCAGATTCTTTTCTATTGCGGCGTGATACTCGTCGTCTATGTTAAATTGGTTTCTTAGATGTGCCAATACCGCAAACTCATCTTTAGATAATGAAGCGTTTACAATTGCAACCTCAAATACAGTTTCATAGACTAGACGTTGTTCATTTGGCGTGACGTCTCTGCCATTTTCGGTTTCTCTATTATCCCTAATCGCTGCATATATTTCGGCAGGTTCATCGGCTGAGAGTCCTAGTGAATTTGCTAACTTAATGATAAGACGCTTTTCTTCTCTAGTAAGGACGCCATCACGAAGCATAACTTCAATGGTTGACCTGAACACTAAAAGTGCCCCAATGTTTTCGCCGCTCACAAAAATCCCACACCATTCCCCTTCTTGAATATCATTGATTGTTGGAAAATATCGAAAATTTACTTTTTTACATAAGTAGGGTTCAAAAAGGATTGATGCTCCGGGATAAATGTCCAAATCCAATTCACGACATAGAAAATAGGCAAAAAGCCTACTTTTCAGTCCCTCTGGAAAAACGCCAAACGGCATATTTTAGAGGATTTGAGTTGAATTTTGATAGGAGAGATTTTAATGGGAAAAAAACACAACTCAGGAGGTAAAAATAGTCATGGCAAATCAAACAAGGCTATGAAATACTTGATAAAAGCAGAATTAAAGGTAAATGGTAATGTCCAGAGGAAGGACATTATCGGAGCAATAATGGGTCAAACAGAAGGCCTGCTCGGCGATGAACTAGAGCTGCGCAAATTGCAGAGAACAGCAAGAATAGGGCACGTTGATGTTGAGGTAAAGAGCAGCGCTGGTAAGGTGAATGGAGAAATCCAAATACCAAGCAGCATGGATAATGTTGAAACTGCGATTATTGCATCTAGCCTAGAAACAATCGATAGAATAGGGCCTTGTGCGGCCAAGATTGTGGTTACGGAGATTCAAGACGTAAGATCTACAAAGGTTAACGCAGTTATTGATAGAGCTAAGGATTTGTTGTTGGTAATGGTAAATTCAGGGGATGCAGCAACAAAGACGGTAATAGAAGAAGTTCGCAGTGTTCTTACTGTTGGAACAGCTAAGAACTTCCATGGGCTTACATGTGGGCCAAATGTGGAAGCAAGTGATTCGCTAATTCTTGTCGAAGGAAGAAATGACGTTCGTAACCTGTTAACGTTTGGAATTAAAAATGCCATATCTTGTGATGGAGCAGGGACGATTAAGCAAGAACTAATCGATCTTGCAGCCAGCAAAGATACTGTAACGCTTGCAATAGATGGAGATAGAGGTGGAGAAATGCTATTTAGACAGCTCAATGAAACCATGAAAATCGACTTTGTTGCTCAGGCACCTGTTGGACAAGAATGGGAACTTCTTCCACAGAAGACAGCAACCAAGTGTTTGCAACAGAAAATCGAGGCTGATAAATTTGCAGCTAAATTACCAGAGGACGAACCTACTGAAGATCCTGACGCTTGGTTAGAGGAAGCAGTAGATGCCCCAGCAGAAGTTCACGAATATTTTGATCACATCTCTGATCTCAAGAAGAACAACGCAGTGTTTGTTAATGTTGATGGAACAATATCAGACGCAGTCGGACCCTCAAAATTAGCAGCAGCAGCCGATGAGGTAGATGGCGTGGTTGCAATTGTTATCAACGGGGCTGTCACCGATAGAGTCCTAGACATCGCAGCAGGAGCGGCGATAGAGACAGTTGTAGGAACAAAAGAAGGCAAAGGGTTTTCCGCAAGAAATGACGTAAAAGCCTGGTTGAGCGAAAAGCATGCTTGAGATAGAATCAATGTGAAGATTCATCAGCAGATTACATCCAAGTGGTAACATGGGCGAGGAAGAACCCTCTGAGGAAACAACACCCCTAACGGCTACACTTGAGCGTAATGTAAGCGCTCAAATAGCCCTTGCTTTCACAGTGCTAGCACTTGTCTTAGCATCTAATTCAATCATCAATGATGATTGGCTTAATGAAAGAGTAGATGTTGAGAATTCGGGCGAGATGGGGTTTATTCAAGAGTTAAAAGTAGACAATAAAGTAAGCCTAACAGGTACAACCTCTGAGGTTTGTATTAACGGTGATTGTGACTCGGATTCTGATGATTTCAAGTTTAAGTTTGAAAATTGTGGAGACGATTGTACTCCTGTTGAAGAATTTCAAAATGCTGGTTTCATTGCTATAATTATGCTATCTATTAGTGCTGCAATACTACTGACTGCCACAATATTCCATGTTAAATCTTTTACCAAGCCAACCTCTAAACTACCAAACACACTATCCATTTGTGGGGCATTATTGCTAGGAGTTGCCTTGTTAGTTTGGTATTTGATGTTACCAGAGGCTGGCACCGATATGGATTGGGGCCAAGGACCTTGGATACTCATACTTGCATCATCCTTTGGCCTAATAGCAGGGTTTAGTAGTGTCTTGTATTCTTTTATTGAGGGCCCTCCGCGAATGCGCTCTCTGGGCGTCCGTTCCGGTTCCAATATGTCCGAATTCCCGCTAAAAGAATCCTCTTGTGGAAATCATACATTATCGATTTTAGTAGACTCTGACTTGGTTAGAGTTGCCAAAATAAGCCGAATAGGAGCATCCCCATTCATTGAAGATGTGTTAGCTACAAGAAGAGATTCATATACCGGATTTTCACATCAAAGACTGGATTGGCTTAATGATTTCAAAGGCATATGGTGGATTGTAAGCGGGGCTTCTTTAATCTCAATATTCATGATATCAGAATTATTCACTCTACCTTTTTTAATTTCAACAATTTTGATTGTATTGCAATTAATGGATCCTGAGAGATTTGTAATATCAACTAATTCTGGCAATCATTCGTTTTACATTAACCGCTGGCGGTCTAATAGAGAACTAACTGATTTAGCCATGGATTTAATTGACGATGCTATGATTTTAGTGCTAAGAGGGCAGGATCTAGATACCAGGGCTATCGACGATAGAGCAAAATCTATCGCACAGAGATTTAAGCGAAATCAAAAAATTAAGGAACAGCAAGTGAAGGCAATTGTGACAAAGAGTCACTCAGAAGTAAAGCCGACATCGATGCCAACTCCGCCTCACCTGAAAGTAGAGAGTGACGAAAGTAGCGAGCAACCCTCCGAACCAAAATCCGAAGAAGCCGTTCAACAAATCGAATCAGGAGCGGCACTAGAACCCGCAGTTACAGAGCCAGAGACAGGACAAATGGAAACCAACCATTCGACAAAAGAAGCCCAAATGGAATCTAAAAAGCCGGCCATTGAAAGTGAAAAATCCCATGCTGAAGAGAATACGGCAGAGGTGAACGATTCTAAAATACAACAAAATTCACCGGTAAATGTTCCAAAGATGCCCACATCACCACCACCTAGTTTGAGGCGCTCTCCTGCGCCAAAGGCTGTTCAGAACACACCTCCACCCGGTAGTGCGACCCCTCCATCGCCAGGAGGTATGTCAGGGATGCCAATTCCTCCACCGCCCAAATCAGTTCCAAAATCACCTCCTCCCTCAAGTGCAGCGATTCCACCACCACCTAACTCTGCACCCATTCCTCCTCCACCAGGAGGCATATCAGGGATGCCAATACCCCCTCCTCCCTCAAGTGCAGCGATTCCACCACCACCTAACTCAGCGCCCATTCCTCCACCGCCAGGAGGTATGTCAGGGATGCCAATTCCTCCACCGCCCACAGCCGCTATAACACCACAGATATTACAACCTCAAACGTTTTCTAATCCTCCTCCGGTTATAGTCAAAGGGGCACCTCGAGAAGACAATTTATCTGATGATGAGAAAGACGATCTGTTAGGAGACTTGAGCTCGTAATTAGCGTACCCCGCCAGCACTTGATAGCAAAATCCTTCTGTTTAGGACATCCACTTCCTTTGACAGTCCTTCAATATCATCAGGTCCAGGGAGCACAAAATCATCAGACTCCAAGGGTAGAGCGGTCCCGGGCCCAGGTATTCTTTCCAATGCTAGTCCGAGTTCTTCTGCATCTTCAATTAGTATTCCCTTAGAACCAACGTGCCGTGCTTCTAATCGCGTTCGGGTCCACTTGGATAGTTCATCTGCTAATTTTGCTAATTTTGAAATTAGAGTTAGCCTTTCATCATCCTCAGAACTTCCATTAGGTAACAGCCTCAGGGCCAACCTCAAGAGTCTATCAAGCCTCATATCTCTTGGCTCAACACCTACTGAGGTTGCTAGCGCCCTACGAATCGGCATGATTTCTCCGCTATCGCCGAATAAATTCGCTTCTGATTCAAATCCGAGATTTCTTAATAATGTTAGAAGAGGAGAGAAATCCTCACTAACATTATTTTGTAGTGCGATGACTTTTTCAACTTCAGGTTCAGCAGGACTTCTATCTTCGTTGCTCTGATTAATATCTATAACCTCATGGCCCGAGGTAGAGACTTCACCCTCTGTCATTTTTTGATCTGATTGTTGTGTGGAGGATTCTAATGGTGTATGAGCAATCTCATCTACAACAACCGTTACATCTTGTGTAGGGGTCGAATTGGAATCTTCAATTCCGCTAGACACCATAGGTTCGTTTGAAACATCCATCTCTTCTAATATGGCTTCCATAGCATCGTCTATGTTGTCCTTAGTTTCAGATTCTTGGGGTTTTTCTGTAATTGGGTGTGGTTTCCAAGCTTGGAATTGAAAATCCGAGTTTACAACTTCTTTTCTAGACAATCTCATTACAAAATCTGGAATTCTAGCAGTTAGTGAATTTAACCTATCTGGCTGTGAGAGTTCGATATTTACAGCGGCAGATAGCGAGGGGTCTCTCCTCCAATCAATCGAACTAATTCTATTACGAATACTATCATGTTGATCTACCGATTGTCTGATATCATTAATCCTTAGTGCTAATTCCATTGGATTACTGGCTAGTAAGTCTTCCATAGAACCTACATCATAACCCATTTTTTCAAACGCCTCGATATCCTTTCGAAGTTTTTCCTCAACTCTTTTGATAGGTATACCTCGATTACCTTTTGAAATTCGACTATCACTGATCAACTGTTCAAATTCGTATAACGACAATGACGAAGTAGAGGTATCATCCACCACTCCTTTTCTCACTAATTCCATCCATTCCTTTTCTAATAAGGATCGATGCCTTGCAGTTCTTCGAACCTTCGTATCAACATAATTTTCCGTGTCTCGTAATAGCTCCGAGTCAAGTTCAAATTCTCTTAAAATCGTAACTCTATTGACTATTTCATCTTCTCCATAAAGGGAGGAATCTAATGATAAAAGCGAATCTATTAACGAGGATGCCTTATGATATACCACCTCTTCTTTTTTGAGCCAGTCTAATGCACTACGAGGCTCCTCCAATAATCTCGTCCTCCAAATATCCATTGCAAACCCTTTATCTTCCCAAGAGTCGACTATTTGCATTCCGTGTAATTCTAACTCTCGCCACTCCTGATCCAGAGAGTCAACTAAGTCAACAAATTCTTCGGTAGAACCTAACTTCCCTGCACTGCTTGACCCCTCACATTTGTCCGGCCAAAATGTCTGAAAATCTTTCCATCTTTTTAGGGCCTTCAAATGAATTGAAATCAGCTTCTCGATTTCAGGTAATTCCGACTCCCAGTCCAAAAGATTTTGACGAGTTAAAGAATTATCTTGTGGAAATATGATGCCTTGTCTCTCCCATTCGGTGATTGTTTCTTTCAGTGAGGAAAATCTGGTTTCAAGGTTATCGGCAATAGCGTTTATCTCATTTACCATATCAACGTTAATTTTAGAAAGCAGATTTTCAGCTAATACGGAATCGAATGGTCTAATGTCCTTTTCGATTTTGAGTCTGGTTCTTCTTACGACTTCAACTTCCGATTGTAGGGAATCTAAGTGGTTAAGAGCCTTGACAATATCCATTTTTGCTGCATCTGATGCATCTATGCCTTCTCTCCGGAGAGTTTCAATCATATCATGGACTAAATCCCTTCTTCTCTCTTCATCAGACTCTATATCGGACAACATAGCCGAAATAATAGAATCACTCTCCACATCTTCAAGCAGAATATACAATGGTTGGCAAGCAGAATAAGAGGATTTGTCTAGAGAATTTAATCTATTGATGATAGAGGTAAGAGCACTTGCCTTACCCCTTTCAACCCATTTTGGTTCTGCCTTGTGAACATATGGCTCCCAGGGCCTATTCTCTGCTGCATTTTTTTCCCAACTAACGACTAAATCCTCTGTTTTGATTACGTCATCCAATAGTTTGAGCCAGTTACTCTTTTCTGAGCGTGACATTGAAGACTCAATAACGCGTTTACGTAGAGAGCGATTATCCGATATTAGTTGTTCGAAATCAAGCAATAATTCACTTGATTTATCAGGATTAGATAATAGTTTATTCCGAAAGGAGGTAACGTCGAAACCCTCGTGAGTCCAAGCTGTTAAGCGCTCGTTCCACCAGTGTTCCCTCTCCAAAATTTCCACCCTTTAAACACACAGACGACCAGTGGCGCTTCAACTTAACCTCAATCGGCCGCTTAGTATTATGTTTCCGCTATCAAAAAATGGTAGCGGAAACCACCTATGTTACACTGGTCCAACAGGAGAGCATATAGTCTCGGGTAAGAGGCTGGGGCTTGATGGACCCAATCACCGTCTCGATGGGACTCGGTTTGTTTGCGGCAGGAGGAGGCTTGGGCTGGTGGCTCTCGAAAACTCATGAAACGCTTGACGGACTGGGCGATGGCATGATTCTCCTGCAAGAAGCGCAGGCATCCTCTTCTGCAATGATGGGCAAAAGAATGGATGGAATAGAAGAGAGAATACAACGTCTTGTTGCAGGATTAGATGGCATAAGAGCCGCAAATCCAGATTTAGATGGTACTATACTTGCTTACGAGGCATTGGAAGGTAAAGGCGATGCAATTGAGGCATTGGAAACTCTTGTAGCTAGTATCCCAATATCTGCGGACCACCTAACGACGCCACTACTAGATGCGGGGCAAGCAAAACTTGCAGTGTCCTTATTGGAAACAATCGACGAAATGGAGTACTTATCAGCAACAGATTCTAGGCGAATTGCGCTGGTTGCGCTTGAAAGTGGTAGACTCGCTAGAGCTAGGGACCTACTGTTCCAGTCTCATGCATCTGTTCCGGGAGATGATGTTACATTGCGCGTTCTCGAACATACAGCGAAATTATCGGGAGATATTTACGAGAGAAGAAGGTGGTTAGACGAACGGTTATGTTTAGATCCTGACAACCCAGACCTACTTAGAGACCATGCGCACCTTCTCGCTTCAATGGGTGATGAAGGAGCTCAAAAAGATATAATCAGACTTGAAGCATTAGGAGTAGATACTCCTGCGGACAGGTCCCTTCTATCTGGTTTGAGAGAACGCGCAGGTGCACGTTCAGAAGCGCTTGATGCCATAGAAAGCGCTCTTGATGAAGATCCGACGCGATCTGATGACTGGTGTGCAAGGGGAGAAATACTCTTTGCTTTAGAAGAAAAAGGAAAAGCGTTGGAGAGCGTTGACAAATGTTTGGAGTTAGATCGGCAAAACGGTAAGGCATGGGCGATTCGCGCAAAGGTACTTTCCGAAACTCATGGACAATCGTCTGAAGCACTAAAAGCTGCAATCCACGCAGTAGCTTTGGATGCAGGAGGAACGGAGTTAATCATGCTCAAATCTGATCTTTTGGAAGCCGAGGGAGAGCAACTAAAATCCGATGAATCACTCGAAAAAAGCCTTTCAAAACATCCGGAAAATGGACATTTAAGAGCAGCGATCGCTAGCCGCCTCCTGCTACAAGGCAGACACACTGAGGCTTGGGACATCCTCAACACAACGCCACCTAATGTCACTCACCCAGATCTGCACGTTGTTGCTGGTAGAATGCACCTTGCAAATGCAGACAGTTTGAGAGATGGGACAGGAGAGACAGATAGAGAATTATTGCAGGATGCAATGAAATCTTTCGAGGCTGCTTTAGAATTAAATCGTGAGTCGGGAATTGCATGGCTAGGAATGGCTAGAGTCCAGAGGCTTCTTGGGAAGAAAGATGAAGCGGTTGAAACATTATCAAGAGCCAGAAGGTTATTGCCAGATGAGGACCCGAGCGCTGCAGCAGAGTCAGCATTGCTATGTTTGGAGCTCGGTGATTTAGAAGGGGCGACTCAGCATATAGACGCAGCATCGATTAGATGGGACGGAGCAATTATTCCATATGTTCGTGGTAATATCGCAGCCAATCAAGGTCATCTAAAATCAGCATTATCTTACTACAATGAAGCAATTGATATAGACCCGACACACGTTCGTGCTAGGTTTAACAGGGTAAACATACACATGGCAAGCGAGAACGCTCAAGAGGCTCTTGATGACGCTAACACATTGCTTGAATTGGCACCAGGGTTGGCATATGCAAAGCTCAGGAGAGCCGAAGCCAATATGCTATTATCTAATTGGGAAGTTGCTAAGAAAGACCTAGAGCAAATTATAGAAAACGCACCACACCATTTCTACGCTCTTACAAAATTAGCCGCATGCCATATCTCAATGGGCCGGCCTGAGAAAGCCGAGAACCCTCTAAATGAAGCACTACGTTTAGAACCCAATCATGCAGATGCATGGCATCACAGAGGGTTGCTATACCTAGACTGGGGAAGAGAAGAAGCAGCAATCAACGATTTTGAGGCCGCTATACGTTGTGATGGCGGTCACTTAGACGCTCGCTTGCACGTAGCAGCTATACATCATGAAGCCAAGAGGTATGGGGAAGCATCCGCTGCTTGGAGCGGCGTATTATCAATCAATCCTGAACATCCAGTTGCTCGTATTAGAAGAGAAGAGTGTGAATTAGCGATAGCCACAATGTGATATGCAATAACTGCTAGGATTAATTCATGGGATACGAACCAGGCGATGTAGTAAGCGGATTTGATTTACCAAATGCAAATGGAAGTGGCAATCTGTCGCTGGACAAGGTGTTAACCGATGTTGGTGCAATAGTAGTGTTTGAATGCAATCATTGCCCATACGTCATTGGTAATGTCGACAGAATGAATAAAGCGGCAGAGAAAGCAAATTCACTCGGTATAGGATTTGTAGGAATAAATTCAAACGACCCATTAGCCTACCCCGAAGACTCATTTGACAACATGGTTAAGCGAACACAGAAAGGTATGCCTTACCCATATCTTCACGATGAAAGTCAGGAAGTTGCAACAAAATGGGGAGCAACTAGAACACCAGAATTTTACTTAGTAGATTCACAAGGCGTAGTAGTTTACAGGGGCCGTCTGGATGATTCGCCACGCAACGCTATGGAAGCTACTACTAGCGATTTGTCCGACGCAATGGACGCTCTTTCAACGGGAGAAAAACCTCCTGTAAACCGGACAGACGCTATTGGTTGTAGTGTGAAGTGGAAAGTATGAGGCCTACTGAATCAAATAACGATTCCATTACTTCATTGAGACCCTTTCACCTTGCATTTCCTGTTGATGACCTACCTGCAGCTCGAGCTTTTTACACCCAAGTTCTTGGTTGTAGTGTAGGCAGAGAGAAAGAAGAATCCTGTGTGTTCAATTTTTTTGGGCATCAAATAGTTGCTCACCGTGTTCCTGAAATGCCCGAGTTGTCAACTAATCCAGTTGACGGTAAACGGGTGCCAGCAATGCATTTCGGTTTAGTATTTGAGTGGTCTGACTGGCAAAAATTAAGAGAAAGGTTGGAATCACTCAATATCGATTTTGCCCTTGGTCCATACATTCGTTATGAAGACCAACCAGGATCACAGGCTACCATGTTCGTTAAAGACCCGTGTGGCAATCATTTAGAATTTAAATCCTTCAAGGACGAATCAGGAATTTTCGATACAAAATGGTAGTCGCTACGTTAATCTTGTAATAGGTATTGCAGTAACTATGGGCAGAAAATCAATCTCGGTTGCAATTATGTTGATTTTCCTGAGTGCTGGTTGTATCGGGGACAAAACGTCCAGTGATAGTGCTGGTGAAATTCAGGATCTTGACATCGACATAACGAATGCGATTTTTTCCAAAAGCAACGCTTCATGTGCCGACTATACGGGTAGCTATTTTGCCAAAATAATCGATACGTCAAATGGCGATAGTTTGACATCGAGAGTAACGATTTCTTCTGAAAACCAAACCTGCACGATTAGGAGTAATGGTTTGCCAAATCACGACTTCGCAAAGAACGGGTCATTTGCGAATACAGCAGCAGAGGTTTGGGAATCATTCACGATTCAACAAAATCCGGTAGTTGCGGATAATTACACCGCCCTTTCACTGCAATATGATAATGCAGTATTTCTTAACGGCGTAAAACTGGATCTACTCGCAGCTGCCTGTTATGGAGTTGGGCCAGATCCATTAGGAAGAGAGAAAATCGGCTGTTTCGACTCCAACACCCCATGGCGTTACGACCCAATGCACTCGTCCAATAATTTCGGAGAGGATGACAATCATGCGCATACTCAGCCAGATGGTGCCTATCACTATCACGGAGATCCTGTTGCAATGTATGACTTAAGCGGCAATTCAACCTCAGGAGTAATCGGCTTTGCCGCAGATGGATTTCCCATAAGAGGGCCTTATATCGATGACAATGGTACAATTAGGGCGATTGAGTCTAGTTACGTATTGAATGAAGGAAACAGAACAAATCAGGACGGCGAAGGAGCCTTTCCCGGAGGTGAATGGGACGGCACATATCGTGACGATTTCCATTGGGAAGAAGGAGCGGGAGATCTAGACGAATGCAACGGGAAAGTGGTTGATGGAGTATACTCATATTACGTTACATTCAGTTACCCATGGGTAATGAATTGCTTTGCCGGAACTTTAGACCAGTCCTTTAGAAAATAACGTTAAGCTAACTAAAAACAAGTCAGTATTGCTCGAGGACAAGTTCAGTGGTTGTGCTTGCAATT
>CESW01145022.1_pt1 | contig 11624 bp, 11 predicted proteins | sample 531171 | NCBI WGS metagenome assembly CESW01 (sample SAMEA2621859, study PRJEB7988) | marine metagenome | biome: marine biome (ENVO:00000447); feature: surface water layer (ENVO:00002042); material: "saline water (ENVO:00002010), including plankton (ENVO:xxxxxxxx)" | depth 5 m
TCAATTGAAGTTGTGGCATAGCTCATCATTTGGTTTACCCCAATAAAACCTATTCCTATGATAACTAAGCAAACTAATGACTCGATAAGACTGACACCTTTTATCTTTGTTGCTTTATCCATCTGTCCGTACTTGAGTTATATTTAAATGAATTGACGTTTAACGAGCGGTCCATTTGTAAAACATATCTGTGTTCCTCTTTACCAGAATTATTGCAAGGATTGCTTGATGATCCCTGATAATGATTTGAAGTATTAGTTTTGGAACAAATCATGATAAATGCATCTTGATTAGTGCTGTTATTATCTCTAACAGTAAAATGATTAGTACCCGGAGCAATTATTGCATTTTTAGATAAAAACATTCTTGAGTTCATCCAGTGCCAGGTATCTCCACTCCATTGAAATTGTCCTGATGTCTCTTTAACCCAATTAGAGTAATCTATAGTATCAAGACAACACGGTCCCATCTTATAATAGTTCAATATACTTTTGTTATTATATTGACTTGGGTTATTTCTATTGGTCCTACCATCAGCCGGAACTTTCATTTGTATTGAATATTCTGATTGTGTCATATGCCACAATTCCATGTTTTGGTAAAAGCCAATCACTATAATTGGATACTTATTTGATTGTACTTCACTTTTCTTCTCCTCAATATACGCTATTAGTCTATTTACTTCGGTTTTAACCTCTCTATCTGCTAACCAACTATCAACTTTAGGATACCCAAAAACTGATATCACCGCGATAATTGCAATGACCACCAATAATTCTAAGATTGAAAAAGCTTTATTGTTTTGCATCGATGTTACTTATTTTGCCTGTTTGAACTAAAGTTTCAATAGATTTTTCCATCGACATCATTCCATCACGCGTTCCAGTTTGCATTACACTTGGTATTTGATGAATTTTTTTTTCTCGTATTAAATTTTTTACAGGTGAGTTACAAACCATTATTTCAAATGCACCAACTCTCCCTTTTCCATCTGTTGTTTTAAATAATTTTTGCGTGATAACCATTTGCAAGCTATCAGCGAGTTGAGCTTGTATTTGTGACTGTTGTTCTGAGGGAAATACATCAATGATTCTATTAATCGTATTTGGTGCTCCACTTGTGTGTAGTGTTCCGAAAACTAAATGTCCAGTCTCAGCCGCTGTTAAAGCCATACTTATAGTTTCAATGTCTCTTAATTCTCCTACTAAAATTACATCTGGGTCTTCTCTTAATGCACTTTTCAAAGCTGTTGAAAAACTTTCAGTTTGTTTTCCAACTTCTCTGTGTGAAATTATGCTTTTTTTATCTGTATGAATAAATTCTACTGGATCCTCTATGGTAATTATATTTGCCTGCCTTGTTTCGTTTATTTGATTAATTATAGAGGCCAATGTGGTTGATTTACCTGATCCAGTTGGACCTGTCACTAATACTAGTCCTTTATGCATATCTACAATACTGTACATTACTGGGGGTAAATTAAGACTTTCCATGTCTATTATGGCAGTTTCAACCTTTCTCAGGACGACAGCAGGACCTTTTAGAGTTTTATAGAAGTTTGCCCTAAATCTCATGTTTTCCATCATAAATCCACTATCAAGCTCATTTTTGTTTCGAAACAATTCAATATCCGATTTTGAGCAGTAATTATTTAACAATTGATCAATATCCTCATTTTTTACAATATCTCCCTCCAAAATAACTATTTCACCTAATAATCTATATGAAAAAGGACAATTCGCTCTCAAATGAAAATCTGATACTTTAGGGTTGTCCTTAACAATTTTAATAATCTTACTTATCATAACCTTTTGTGTTAGAATAATATTTATTATAAACTCTAACACAAAAAATATACTATATTTGAAAATTTTAATCAATACTTAAAAAACCTTGATTTTATTGGATTATTTGTAATTTTTTTTCAGGAATAATTTTTATTAAAAAATAAAATAACTCTAACACAAATATCAATATACTCTAACACAATTTATTTATAGTCTAACACAAAAATATATGATAAATTAATTCGAATATATGTGAAATTTTGCTTGATTTTATTGGTTTTTAAAATTTTTTAATTTATAACACAAATTAATTGACAAAATTGTGTTAGAATTGTATTGTAACACAAAAAAAATGATAATTTAAAAATGTCAAATATAATTTCAACTAAAGATGGTAGACTTCATATCTATGTAAGACAAGATAAATACAAGGGAAAGTTGAAATCAGAGAACTGGGTTGGTAGAACATTTCATAATGGAAAACAGAAAGTTGTATCATCAGGCACTACAAATCTTGAAGAAGCTAAAATTATTCTAGAAAAGTGGTACGATGATCTAATTTTAGGAAATTTGGAGGAAAATTTGGAAAATAATAAAAATAATAACAATGTTTCTTCGGAGGATACCTCTAAAAATCAAAAACCTGAGGTAGATTTAAAAAATACAGGTGAAGAAATAAATAATAATCCAGAAAATACAATTGCAAAAGAAACAACAACCCCTCCAAACGAAGAAAAGAAAAAATTATTTAATTTAGATTTTTCGTCTCTAAAAAAACTTTCTTCTTTTAAAGATAAAATTTCTTTTGGTAAAAAAAAAGACAACGATAAGGGAGGAAAAAATTTAAAAGATAATTTTTCAAATCTAAAAAAATTATTTTCTGAAAAAGTTAGTAAAGCCAATGTTGCAGGTGAAGAGATAGCAGGTATAGATATAAGTGAAGAGTCGATAAAAATAGCTCAACTAAGTAAAAAGGATGACGATTGGATCTTAGATAAAATTTCTCTGAGACTTTTAGATAAAAATAAAACTGCAGAAGGTATTATTGCTGCTAAAGATTACGTTTCAGATGAATTAAAATTGGCAATCGATAACTCAAAAATTCTAACACCCAATGTTGCAATCTCTATTCCTGTTACAAGCGCAATTATTAGAGTAGTTACAAGTCCCCTAATGTCCGATGATGAACTTAATAAAGCAATCGAAACGGACTCATTATGGGAAAATTTAGTTCAGCTAACAGATGATCTAAACGAGTATTCAGTATTCCACCAGGTGATCAGCAGGAATAATAAAACCAATACTATGGAAATACTTTTTGTTGCATCCAAACTAAGTGATGTTAATGCATATTCCTCTATAGTTAAAAAAGCTGGTTTAAATCCTGTTATAATGGATGTTAAGTGCTTTACACTTAAAAATGCATTCGACAATACTCTAAAGATTGAAAATAAAGCTAACAACGCCTTACTTGAAATAGGACCTGAAGATAATTATTTAATCATTGTTCATGAAAATATCCCAATAATTACAGACATTTTTTTGAGACCAAATGAAAAAGAACTTCTATCACAATATACTGGTGTAATGCAAAATAGTGACGCTGAAAGCGTTATAAGAAGATATTGCATGCAACTAAAGCAAGCCTTAAGTGATTATGAAAGCAAATATTCTTCAAAGATCAATAATATTAAAATTGTAAGCTCATTAAAAAATATAGAGGAATTAATACCTTTATATAGAAAAAATTTATTAAATACTGGATTACAAGTTTTTGATCCTTTAAATGAAATAAAAATACCAGAATATAATAAGGAAAAAACAAATTTAAAAAACAAATCGATTTATACATCTGTATTGGGTCTTGCGTATAGAAAGTTAGATGTGTTTGGTTACTATAAATTTGTAACAGCTGTAAAAAATATAAACCTGTTGCCTAATAGAGATGCACTAAAGCGTCAAAATAAAATGAAGTTTCTCTCTGGTTTCGCTATGAAAGGTTTAGTGGGTGGTATAGCTGCGTTATACATATTTTTAATAGGATTTTCGTTTATACAAATTAGCACAAACAAAAGCAAACTTGCAAATGAGAACAATATTCTTCAGGAGTTTAATGTTATTAGTGCTGAGCATAACAAAATAACTAAAACTGTAAACGACATGAAAAAAGCTCTTAAACTAGGGGCAATGGTTAACTCAAATCAATCAGCTTCCTACAGAGCATTAGCACAAATTACTAGGAGCGTTCCTCAAAGAGTGCAATTTACAGATCTTAATTATAACGGCGGCAATGAAGTGATTATCACTGGATTAGCTTTTTCAGATCAAGACATTATAAACTTTATAAGTAACTTGAATAGTAAGGATCTTATTGATCAAGCATCTTTAAAGGCAATGAACGTTCCCAAAGGAAATAATGATTTACAATCAGCAAATAATAAGAAAGGGTTTACAATACTCTGTAAATTAAAAATATGAACTTTCAGGAATTAAAAAATATTGATCTTAAAAATATAGATATAAAAGATCTTATAGAAAAATTTAAAAATAGTGAATTTTTAAAGGATAAAAAATTCCTAAAAAAATTTGGTATTTATTTTGGATCCATTCTGCTTTTCTTAATTATTTATTATGCATTTATTAATCCAAAGGTAGAAGCTCAAAAGCAAAGAATTAATACTATGTTACAAAATGAAAAGCAAACCGCCGTTTTTAAACAAGAAATTATTATTTTAAAGAAACAGGTAGAAAAACTTCAACCTGAATACGAAAAAAAAAGTAAACTTTTTCACAGTCAAAAAGAAGTAGAAGGTCTTTATCAAAATATAAGCAATTTCGCATCAATGAACAGTTTAAATATTATCAAATTAAATAAAGAGAGTGCTGCACCAGTTTCTCCTGGAAAAGATAAAAAAAAAGTAGCTTACTTTAAAATTCCTGTTTCCTATGAAATAACAGGAAATTATCTTGGATATTTAAAATTTAGACGAGCGCTCGCTAAATCAAATAAGGTTATTAATTTTGATAGAGAGCAAATAACTGTAGTTAAGGATGCTGGAATTAGGTCAGTTGGAACACTTTCAATAGTAGGATTACCAGATGAATATAAGTAAGAAATTTTTAATTATTTTTATTTCGTTTTTATTAATTACGAGCAACATAATTGCAGAAGAAGAAAAAGATAATCAAAATTTACTAGAGGAAGAATTGCCAGCTGTAAATCCTTTCCTAGGAGGAGGCTCAGGTTCTGCAGGCATGTCTAGCGGAGATGGTTTAAGTTCAGATAGTCAAAATCCCAGCAACTCTGTATCTCTTAAAAATTTAAAATTAAGTGGTGTTATAATTAGTCAAAATAAAAATTTTGCAATCTTTAGCTATCCAGATGGCAGGACTGTTAAATATGAAGAAGATACAATTCTTTCTAGTAACATAATGCTGTTAGATATATTTTTTGATGGAGTTTATATTAAAATGAATGATTTAAATTATTCTTTAGATTTAAATAATAACTTGTTACAGGTAGAACAATGAGATTAAGTCCCCATAAGATTTTATTTTTACTTAGTTGTTTATTAATTTTATCTAATTGTGCTTCTCTTAAAACAAAAAAAAACAAATCTGTTCACGGTGAAAAACCATTAATTGATAGTTCTGAAGTTATAATTCAGGGTACCGAGCAGATGAAAGAAAAAGTCAAATATGGCCCAAAACCCTTTGAAACAGAATTTGATCCTACTGAAAATAAAAGAAAAACCATTACAACTGAGCAAGTCAGAAATTACGTTTCAATATCGGATGAATTTGAAAATTTAAAACAAAATGTAAGCTTCAATTTTAATAGTGTTGATTTTAGAGATGCAATGGATACCTTAGCTCAAATAGGTGGTATTAATATCATAATTGGAGAGGAAGTTAGCGGAACAGTAACTGCAAAAATTGAGAATGTAGCATGGGACGTTGCATTTCAAACTCTTTTAGATATGAAAACATTAGGCGCTGATATTGACGTTGCAAGAGGCATAATTCGTATACATACGCCTGAAAAACTTACAGCTCAAGAAAGCTTGAAATCAGCTAGGGCGGAAGTGCTTAAAAAGAAAATTCAATTAGAAGATACAGTTGAACCTATTTTAGCTGACATATTCAGATTATATTATATTAGCCCAGTAGAGGCCAAGACAACCCTAGAAAATCTTTTCAAATCACAAGGACCTGAAGGCACGAGTACTTTAAGCACTATCCAGATAACAGAAGAGAGTATGACCAGATCTATTATAGTAAGGGGAAGAAAAGCTGACTTGGATGTGATTGATGCTGTACTAAAAGAAATTGATATCAAGACTCAACAAGTTTTAATAGAAGCATTTATTGTAACTGCAACATCAGATTTTCAAAAAGCTTTAGGTACAAGAATTGGAGCTATGTCCAAAAAAGGGGTATCAGGCGAGAAGGGTTCAGAAATAATATCTGGTACGATTGGTGGATCAGCAACAGATCAAAGTGGTATTTCCTTAGGCGCTGCAGCAGGTACAGTAACAAATAATTCAATTACAGGAGCAACAAGCGGTATTGGAATTATTAAAACTTTGGGCACAGCTGCTTTAAAACTTGAAATAGAGGCACTACAATCACTTGGGAAAACTAAAATCATTTCAAGCCCAAGTGTTTTCACTTTAAACAACCAAGAAGCAAAAATTACCCAAGGAACGCAAATTGCATATACAGTTACATCTGATGGATCTACATCTACTGAATTTAAAGATGCCGCTTTGTCCTTAACAGCTACCCCTAGCATAATTGGAGATGGGAATGTTTTATTAGATATACTAGTTAATAATGATACCCCAGTTGAAGTAGCTGGTTCAGATGAACCCGGAATAACTAAAAGAGAAATTGACACCAAGCTCTTAGTAAGTGACGGAGATATAGTCGTAATTGGTGGTATAAAAATTAATACGGATACATCTGCCAACACAAAAACACCAGGTTTAGGCAATGTTCCTGTAGTTGGCAACCTTTTTAAGGGTAAAAACAGTCAGAATAAGTTAGAAGAAATGTTAATATTTTTAGCTCCACGTGTTATAAATTAATTATGATAAGATTAGATACTACAAGCGAACAAAGTATAATCAATATGCTTAAAGAGCATAATGCTCTTAGTGGTCAACAAATTAAACAAATAGAAAATTTATCTAAAGAATCTGGAAAATCTCAAATAGAAACAGCCTTTGAATTAAATATAACTAGTGACTCAAAAGTTGCTCAACTTTTAGCGGATAGTTTCTCAATACCATTAATTAAATTAGATGAAATAAAAGTTAGTGATAATTTAAAAAAGTATACTGAAATTAGATTTCTAAAAGAAAATTTAATTATTCCTTTCGAAGTTGACTCAAAATCAATAAAAGTTGCAATCGCGGACGCCTCAAAATTTGGATTAATTAAAAATATAGAGAGTATAACAAAACTTCAGCCAGAACTTTATGCAGCTTCAATTCAGCAAATTTCAGAATTTAAAGCAAGACTGGAACAAGCTGCACCATTAAAGTCGACTAACCAAAAAATTGAACAAGTTAAAAAGAAACAAGCTAATGTACCTTTAGAAGTTGAGTCTGATGTAATTGCTTTTGTAGATAAAATACTTAATAAAGCAATTAAATTGGAGACAAGTGATATTCATATAGAACCATTTAAAGATAGTGCTCATGTAAGATTTAGAGTGGATGGGGTATTAAGAGTTATGAATGAGTTCTCGGATTTTTTAAACAAGGATCCTTTAAATTACAATTCAGTAGTAACTAGAATAAAAATATTAAGTAAGTTAGATATAGCAGAAAGAAGAATACCACAAGATGGTGGATCAACATTTAAATATGGAGATAAAGAAATGGATCTTCGTATTTCAATTATGCCCACTAAAAACAATGAAAGAATAGTAATGCGTTTATTAAACAAAGAAGCTGGAGATAAATCTTTAGATAAACTAGGTTTTGCAGATCAAGATTTAAAAGTTTTGGAAGAAGCAATACATTCTCCCCAAGGTATGGTGCTTGTTACTGGTCCCACTGGAAGTGGTAAAACTACAACACTTTATAGTATTTTAAAGACTATCAACAAACCCTCAATGAATATTTTAACAGCAGAGGACCCAGTAGAATATGAGCTTGAAGGGGTTGGTCAAGTCCAGGTTAGAGAAGATATTGGCTATACATTTGAAACAGCCTTAAGATCTTTTCTTAGACAAGACCCAGAGGTAATATTAGTTGGAGAGATTAGAGATAAAGCAACAGTTGATATTGCTTTAAAAGCTGCTTTAACAGGACACTTGGTTTTTAGTACACTTCACACGAACGACGCGCCAAGCACAATTACAAGACTTCAAAATATGGGAACCCCAGACTATTTGATTTCTGCAGCTTGTACTTTAGTAATGGCACAAAGATTAGCTAGAAAGACATGTTTAGAATGCAGAACTCCTGATGAGAGAATAAACCCTAAAGTTTTAACGTCTATAGGTTTTACAGCAGAAGAAGCTTCAAGAGTACGACCCGTTTATGGAAAAGGTTGTGGAGCTTGTGCTAGCGGAGATTCAGGGACTGGAAATGGATACAAAGGAAGAATGGGAATTTACGAAATTTTAAAAGTCACTAAAAATCTTAAAGACGCAATTCTTAGAAAAGCAACTACACTTGAATTAAAACAAGTGGCAAAAAAAGATAATTTCAGAACTATGCAAGATATGGGGCGAGAGATGATTTTAACTGGAGATCTATCTTTTAGTGAGTTCCAGAGGGTTCTAAGTTTAGAGTAATATGCTTAATTTTCAATATAAAGGTATTTCTCAGGGAAAATATGTAGAAGGCGAAATTGAAGCCTTAAACAATTCAGAGGCAGCTTATAAATTAAAAGAGCAAAAAGTTATTATTACAAAGTTAATTGAAGCAAAAAAAAAGAAAGTAGAAAAAGAGAAAAAAAAATCCGCAGGATTTAGTTTTGGCAAAGGCGTTAAAGCTAAAGATATATTAATTTTTGCTAAACAATTTTCTACTATGTTGAAATCAGGTCTACCTGTTTTAAATGCATTAAATTTGCTTATTGATCAGACTTCATCCCCGAATATGAAAAAAATTATTGAACAAATAAAAAAAGATTTAGAGGCAGGAAATGCTTTATCGAAATGTTTTGAAAATCACCCAAAAACATTTGATACGGTAACAGTTAATTTAATTAAAGCGGGTGAAGCTAGTGGAAAATTAGATACTTTTTTAGAAAGAATCGTCATGTCCCTTGAGAAAAGAGAAAAAATTAAATCTCAAATAAAAAGTGCGTTGTTTTATCCAAGTGTTCTATTAACTGTTGCAGTCAGTGTTACAATTTTCATGTTAATCAAAGTTGTTCCAATTTTTACAGAAATGTACGAAGGAATGGGCGTTGAAATCCCGGGCGCTACTGCAGCAATTATGAGCGCAAGTGCTTTTTTAAGTGGGAAGGGTGGTTTTACCAGTTTAGTTTTGTTAATTGTAACAATAGTTTCTTTTAAATTTGGTTTACAAAAAAGTTATCAATTTAGAAAAGCTTGGCATGCTTTTACTTTTAAAATTCCAATTTTTGGAGACTTGATAAGAAAATCTTTATTAGCTAGAATTTCATTAGTTATGGGTAATCTTAACCAAGCAGGGGTCGATATCCTTGAAAGTTTAGACATTGCAAAATCTGTAAGTACAAACACAATTGTTACTGAGTCCTTAGACAATATTAAAAAAGGAGTTTTTTCAGGAGAAACACTTACAGCTTTATTTGCTAAAGAAAAAATATTTCCACCAACGTTTAGCCAATTAATTTCAGTTGGTGAACAGACAGGAAGTTTAGACTCGATGTTTGCATCAGTTGCTCAATATTATGAAGAGGAGTTTGATACAGCGGTAAGGAACTTATCAAGCTTGATAGAGCCAATAATGATAGTATTTATGGGTCTAACTATAGGTGGTCTTATGCTTGCTTTATATTCTCCAATATTCAATGTTGGCGCTATTATGGGCCAATAATTAATATAATTTTAACAACAATTAATACGTTGACAAAATATCAATTTTACTACAATAATTAGAATTATGAATAAAGGCTTTACACTTATAGAATTATTAGTAGTTGTTGCTATCATAGGAATTTTAGCAGCAGTAGGTGTTACAGCTTATAGCGGTTATACTCAATCCGCGAATTTAAATGCAACTAAATCGATGCATGCAAATGCTGTCAAAATAATATCAGCTGAGTCAAAACAATGTGAATTAGACAGAACTAATCATATTCCTTTTGCTATTTCTGGTGTTACTTGTTCGAGTTTAACTGTTGCAAATATTATATCCGAGCTGAATAAGACTAATAAAAATCCTCATGGAGGTGATCCATTTGTGAGTACAACACCTGCTCAAGGACAAATTCAAGTTTCAGGAACTAGTGTTGTTACATGTGCTGCGAAAAAAAATAACTCTACATGTCCAGCAGCAAATGCAAAAACATCGGATGCTGAAAACATAACAACAGCAATTGATACCACTGGTTTCTCACTATAATTTTAATAGAGCATTTACTTTAATCGAACTTCTAGTCGTAGTAGCATTAATTGGCATTTTATCTGCAGTTGGAATTGTTTCTTATAGTGGTTATACAAAAAGTGCAAAGCAAAAAAATGCTGAGCTAAGTTTAAATACGATTAATCTTGGTCTCCAAGAATATAAATCTAGTTTTGGATCTTATTATACTGGCGCATCAACTTGTAGTGCTGGATCGAGTGCTTTAATAGTTACAAACGTTCTAGATGGACAAGACAATTTAACAGATCAAGATTTTCAATTTTGTATAAGTGCAAGCGGTTCAAACTATACAATTACTGCTAAAAATCCAAACACTGGGTGTGAGATTTCATTAAATCAAACTTTAAAGGCGACAAGAAATAATAGTTGTTAAATTAAATGAAGCGAAAAGGCTTTACTTTAATCGAGCTTTTAGTTGTTGTAGCAATCATAGGTATTTTAGCTGCAGTAGGTGTTACAGCTTATAGCGGTTATACCACTTCAGCAAATAAAGCAGCAGTTCGAGCAAATCATTCATCAATTTTAAAAATGGTTGCAGCTAAGGCCTCACTTTGTTCCACAGGTGTGGATGTCGAATATGTGCTATCGACTGGCACGAAGTCGACTTTTAGTTGTCCTGCAGCGATAGACGACTTTATTAAATATATGAACGATAATTTATATGGCTCAGGTTTTAGAAGCCCATATGGAACTCCTAATCCATCATGGTGTAAAATAAATGTTACAAATTGTAATCCTCCAGGTTATATGTCCGCTTGCCCCAGTAACCCTGACCAACTTGGATACCTTAGTATATTTAAAACTACTGATAACAATATTAAAATTTGCTCAAATTTGGAATATGCAAATGGTTCTATAGTATATATAGAAACTAATTTAGATTATTAAAATGAAAAAGTTTATACTCATTACAGCTATCATATTCATTATATCAATTATTTTTGTAGTATCTTTTAGAGACTTAATAGTTAAAAAAACTTTTGAAAGTATTTTATCTAACAATTTGAATAGAGTTGTAGAAATAGGTATTTTTGATGTTGGCTACTTAAGTGGAGAGGTAAATTTAGAAAAAATTGAGATAAATAATAAGGATTTTCCAGGCAAACTTTTAATTGTTGATAAAGCTTTTGCTCAATTAGATGCAATGTCATTTTATGAAGATACCATTAAAATTGATAATATTGTGTTAGATGGCATTAATGTAAATTATTTTTCTAACATTAATATGAGAGTAAATAACAAT
>CESW01111455.1_pt1 | contig 11594 bp, 15 predicted proteins | sample 531171 | NCBI WGS metagenome assembly CESW01 (sample SAMEA2621859, study PRJEB7988) | marine metagenome | biome: marine biome (ENVO:00000447); feature: surface water layer (ENVO:00002042); material: "saline water (ENVO:00002010), including plankton (ENVO:xxxxxxxx)" | depth 5 m
AGTGTGCTTCTTAACTACCAATTAAATGGATATGCATTAATGCAATAGTTTATAATATATTCATGAATATTTCGTGTCAAAATCCAAACAATAGACTAAATCATTATTGTTTTTAGATTATTGGGTTATAAATTTCTTTTTATATTGTTTCTAATTTCGATTAATTAAAATGAAAAAATTCAAATATTTTGGGGCATATATAGTCCCAATTCTGGGACTATTAACTTTCAATTCAACAGGATTTATTGCATATTTCACAATAATTTTTCTTTATATAATTACACCAATTTTAGAATATGTTTTTCCTCCAAATAAAATTAATTTAGAAAGTATTGAAAAAGATTTGGCTCATAAGGATATCTTTTATGATTTAGTGCTATATATTTCTGTTCCATTACATCTATTCGTTATTTATCAATTTTTTCAGGCTGTTTCAAAAGATTCAGTAAGTAACCCAGATTTGATAGCGTATATTTTTACAATGGGAACTATTCTTGGTGTAAATGGAATTAATGTTGGTCATGAACTAGGGCATAAGACAAAAGATAAGTTTAAAACTTTTCTAGCCCATATTATGCTTTTAACTTCAGTTCAGAATCATTTTATTCCTTACCATAATAGTGGACATCATAGGGATGTTGCTACACCAAATGATTTTAGCTCTGCTAAAGAAGGAGACATATTTTATTTTTTTGCTCTTAAATCCCAAATTGGAGGATATTTTAAAACTTGGAAACTGGAATCCGAAAGGCTAAAGGCAGCGCGTAAAAACATTCTATTAAACCCAATGATTATTTATACTGCTTTACCTATAATTTTATTTTCTGTAATTTACAATCTATACGGATCTGAAGTAACAATATTTTATTTTTTATCCTCTTTATATGGAATATCTGTTCTTGAAGCTCAAAATTATTTTTCTCACTATGGTTTAAGAAGAAAACTTCTCAAAAATGGGAGATATGAGAGGGTTAGACCATACCATTCGTGGAATTCTGATCACTTAATTGGGCGCGTGCTATTATTTGAATTAACTAGACATTCTGACCACCATCACTCTGGTAATAAACCGTTTCAAATTTTAGACTCAAAAGAAAATAGCCCTACATTACCATTCGGATACCCTATGATGCTTATTCTTTCTTACTTCCCTTTTATATTTATTCCATTAATGAGTAAAGCATTAAAAAAAATCAATGTGTAGACATGATTTATTTAAATTATGATCAAGTCAATATAACCAAGTTTTGAATTTTAATCACTATGTTTAACAACTGTAAATAATTGAAAAAACTGTTTACTTTATTTTTTTTATTGTCTTTAAACCTTAATGCTCAAATTGAAAGTATAACAACTCAAGTGTTAAGAGAAAAAATAGAATTAGATACTAAAGTAAAATTGAGTAAAAATTATTTTAAAGTATCTGCTGGTGTATTAGTTGGGGGGCTATTGTTAAAATCAATTAAGAAAGATTGGACAATTTTAGGATCAAGTGGAAGCACAGCAGCAATTGGAGCAACTGCATATTATCTAGCAAAACATTTAGTATACGTATCAAAACGCAATCGGTTTTATAGACAACATAATTTAATTATAAAAGAGAAAAGGGGAAAGAGGAAAAATCAAAAGCAGAGTTCTGACACATAATAATTATTATTTATTTGCCATATGGATAGCCTTTAGATCGAAAGATTAATTACGGATTTTATTTTCTATGACATATCTCACTTAAATTAATAATAAATATATTGTAATAAAACCTGGTTACTTATATACATACTTAGAAAAATATTTTTAAATTTTTAAAAAAAACTAAATTACAATGAAAAGAAAAACAAAATATATAATTATAGCATTTATAACATCATCGATTAGTTATGCACAAAACTTAACTCTAGATACATCAATTAGTAGCCTCAAGTGGACAGGAAAGGAACTTAGCACCAAAGAACATTATGGGTCCTTAATATTTATTTCAGGGAATTTAACATTAAAGAATGATCAGCCATTAAAAGGAAAGTTTATTGTAGACATGACAAGTCTGAAAAATTTGGATTTACCTGAAGACTATAGAGCTAGACTTGAAGGACATTTAAAATCAGATGATTTTTTTTCAGTGAGTAAATTTCCAAAGGCTTATTTAGAAATGGAAAGTGCAACAAAAAAAGCTGAAAATAATTTCGAGGTCAAAGGAACATTAGCGATCAAAGAAATAAAGCATCCTATTACATTCACTTTGCTAAAAAATGGGAGTAATTGGGAAGCTAAATTAGTTTTTGACAGGTCAAAATATGATGTTAGATTTAAGTCTGGAAGTTTTTTTGAAAATCTAGGAGATAAATTAATATATGACGATATTGTGATAGAGACAAAATTAGTATTCAAATAATATTTTGATTACCATGATCATTTTTTGAAAATCGTTAATTTTTAAGAAAGTTTGAATAGATCCTCAACTTTACAATTAAGTGTTTTTGCAATTTTTAAAGCTAAAACAGTTGATGGAATATAAACACCATTTTCAATAGCATTTATACTTTTTCGAGAGACTTGTGCAGAAACTGATAACTCTTGTTGGGTTAAACCCAAAGATTTTCTGTACTCCTGTAAATTATTTTGAAGTTTTTTATGATTTCTTCCCAAAATTTATTTTTTTTCGTATTCTCCAATGGCAATTGATAATTTTTCACCAGTATTTGGGTAAAGATATCCTGCCATCATAGTTCAATTCCTATAAAATTTAGTAAAGCCCCACCACCTTCTAAAATATTTCTTAAAGCTAAAAAACCAAGAAGATAAAATCTAGCACCAGCAAAAATTGAAATAACTCCACTTCTTCGATAGTCAATTTGTTCCTTCTTTCTTTCATCAAAAATTTTTAGTAACTCTTCAACTCTGGACGGGTACTCAAGATTCTTAGATATTTCAAGAACTATTTCTCTTTTACCCTTCCAATAATAACATACATAAATAAATGCAGTAACTGGAATTATAATTCCTGTTATCAATCCGTCAATTGGTTTGATTATATTTTGACCATTCATAATTTATTTTTTATAAATGTAACGTAAACTTAACATGTTTTTAAATGAGTAGCAAACATTACTCATCAAAATTAAAGTAAGGGCTTAGATAAATTTAAGTAAAAGTAAAATCCAACTAAAAGCTAAAAGGATACCTCTTATTGGTGTTATTGAACACAACCACTTTAGGTTAACTTTTAAAATTGATTAAAGCCAAAGAAAAATATACTGAAAAAAAAATAAAGGTACCTCCAATAAAAATCCATGATATCATTTCTTTTTCTTTCACTTCAATTTGTAATACAAGCAGTAATACTGGACCATGAGAAATCATATACCTTAATCCTACTTCAAAGGACTGCAACCCAGACTCTGGAGTCTTTTTTTAGCAGAAGTGTTCCAAGAGGCCCTAAAAATTCTGATAAGAGTGTAAATCATGCCTAAAAAACTTCAAGTTTATTCATAAATAGTAAAAATTTAAAAGTATTTATCTAATATAAAAAGGCCCATATTATTATGGTTGTCACTAAGTTTAATTAAAAATCTACATTAAACCAAACATTGAAAAAACTGTCTAAGGGACATAATGCAGAAAATTCAAATATATTTTACTTGAAAAACAAGACCCTTGGAAAGGATTTTTACCTAGGAAATCTATTCGCTTAAACTTTGAAGCGGATTTACCAGCAAAATAAATCATTGTAAACGTATAAACAACCAACCTTTTATCTAAATAAAAATATTATATTAGAAATTTTATAGGTTAAAAGATGAGTAAAATTAGCATTGATTCAGATATTATTTTTGGCATTGAATTGATGAATATACTATCTCTGATTCCTCATGAAGAAATTATAAGCTCCAAAAAAAACCTCAAGAAATCTATATTTAAAAAAACAGACAAAATTTCTTTTTCTACTATAATTGCCTGTATTGAAACCAACTTAATTATAGATGGGCATCATCGTTATAACGCGTTGAAAGAATTAGGCTTTACCAAAATCCCAGTTACAAGAATAAATTACAATTCTAAGAAAATTATTACAAACGAAGATGACAGTATCTTAAAATCTGAAATTATTATAAATGCCCAAAACAGAAAGTTATATCCTCCAAAAACAACAAATCACTTAATTTTTTGTAATTGGCGCAAAAAATGGTTACCGATAAAAGTTATTTCCTCTATTTATGAAATAGGTAATTAAAAAGATAGAATATTAATTACTAATCTTCTCAAAGCGTAAGGTGCAAAATAGTCCTATTAAAGAGAAACCTGCCAAATAAATAAAAACATACTGATGCCCTAAAAGCCCGGGGAATTTGTCTAAATAATATCCCATCAGAGGACCAGAAAAAATATCAGGTGTATATCCAGTTAATGATATAACACCTACAGCAGTGCCGGTAAGTGCAATTGATATATTACCTTCTTTTAAAACTGTAAAATAAAGCGCTCTAATAGCATAAGTTCCTACAGCCAGAACAAATAGAGATACAAAAAAAAGAACGTTTAAGCTTGATATTACAACTCCTGACGCAAAAATAACAGAACCTATGAGCATGACTAAAAATCCAATAAAAATCCAAAACGTACTTCTATAGCGATCGGCCAGGAATCCGAAAAGAATACAAGCGAATGGTCTCAAATATAGTTGAAGGGAGCCAATATTTGCAGATTCAATCTCGTCATAATTCATAACATCAGATGCATATAAAGAATAAATATCGGTCACTTTATATCCAAAATAAGCACAAAGAATAATTAACATCAATAACCACACAGATTCCAACTTCAGAATTGCAACAATATTTTTAAAAGAGTAAGAGGAAGAATTTACTATGTATTTTTCTTCAGGCTTGATCTTTAGTTTAAGGTATATTATAATTCCAACAATTCCGATTATAAAAGAGGTAAATAAGATAACATAGCGAAATGCATCTTGGCGTTCAATAATACTCGCGTCTTTTACATTAATTTCCAAAAAAAAAGAATAAATAAATACCCCTATGCTCCCCATAATAGCAGCCACCATTCCTCTACCTCCATCTAAAAAACCAAAAGCCTGTCCTTGATTTTTAGTACCTCCCCATAAACGCGTTCCTTTAATCATTGCTCCCCAAAAAAGAAATACAGTAGTAAACCCCCAATATCCGTATAGGATTTGAAGGATGAATAATGAAGGGTATGTTGAAAGAATTAATCCTCCAAAGGCTGTTGTTACAAGTGATATAGAAATTAGTTTTCCAGGTAAAAATCTATCGGCGAGGGCTCCACCAAATATGTACGAAAATAAAGCCACTATGCCATATACAGAAAATAACCCACCCAATTCAATATTTGTTAAATTGAAAACTTCAAGGAAGGTAGGTCTAAAAACTCTGGATAGGAAATAAGGGAGTATAAAGACTAGTTCTCCAGAAAGGATCAGGAGGAATATACTTAAAAAGCTACCTTTTCTGTCTTTAGAAATAAAATTAGTTTTTAGGAATTTCTCTAAAGTAGCTTTAATTTTTCACCTAAGTTTATTAATCGAAACTTATTTTTACGTTTACTTTCTAACCAAAATCAAAAAACATATAATAATGATATGGAGATATCACTCAAGTAGAGAAAAAGTAAGTAGTACTATTCTACAGGGACTATCTTATAATCATAAAGCTGCGTTGCTACAAGAATGTCACTATTGTAGTCTCTAACTGAGAAAATTAGTCCATCCTTCATTTTAAAAATCTAAACCTATTTATTATCATATTCCCCATTTTTTCCCACCGCGTCGCCCTCTTGTATTATCGCAACACCATTATTATCTGATATGGAATCAACAGTATTTAAAACAATACCATTTGTGAGAATTTCAGGAATAATAGTTTTAAAATATTCATTAAATAAGTTATCCTTATTCCATATTTTACCTCCTTCTTCAATAAGACCCATTCACGAAAAACTAAATTTATCGTGAAGAAGGGATTTGGCTATTTCAGGATTAAGAATAATATTGTCAAGAAATTTTTGAGCCATTTCTAGGTTAAAATCTTCTTGAGATGATTGTTTCTTAGTATTACATGAAGTTACAATACTTAGTGAAATTAATAGAATGAGGTTCTTCATTTAAATCGATCTTATGATTTATAAAAATAATAAATCCATCTTAGATTCTAGATTTTCCTTCAAATCCTTTTTTAGTTATAAATAGAGGGAATTATGGTTTTTCATTCGAGCTACTCAATTTCTCTTTGATAGCAGCATAAATTTTATCCTTCCAAATTTTATATCCTTGAGCGTTCAAGTGCAATTTATCAACTAGGAAATAGCGGTCAATAATTTTATTATTTTCATCAAAGAAGGAATCAAAAATATCGATGTAAATTGAATTTCGAATTTTAATCACTTCAATTTTCATCAATTGGTTCAAGGCATCTATTTTTTCTAAATAATCTATTCTATGATGACTAGGTTTAATGGAAACGCAAAAAATATGTGTATTTGGAAATTTTGATTTAATGATCCTTAGAAGTGTTTTAAACAATTCATTTATTTTCTCTATGCTATAACCTAGGGAAATATCATTCCCTCCGACATATAGAACAATTGCAGAAGGATTAATTTCAGAAAATAGAGTTTCAAAGTACTTTATACAGTCTTCAATATGTGAACCACCAAAACCAAAATTTAAAACGTTATAAGGATCGAAGTCAGCCTCTAAATTATTCCACAATCTAAAAGTCGAACTTCCGTAAAATACAATGAGTTTATGCTTTGGGAAATGGTTTTTTCTTTTTCTAATTATATTTTTTATTTCCTGACCATAACCGAGTTCAACATTTTCTAATTCTCTAACCCATTTGCTGTACTTTGACCTAAAAGAAATAAGAAATAAATTGAGCTGATTCTTACTTTTAAAATCATTGATTATTTCTGAAAGACGAAAAGGTTTTTTTATTTCACAGCGGTAAATAGTTTTTGAGTTAGGCTTATCAAAATTTACCATGACTAAAGGAACGATTAATGGGTTCAATTTTGAATTTATAATCATCTTAAAAACCCCTGCTTTGAATGCTCCAGGAGACTCTTCAGTAGAAGAAGACTTACCTTCTGGATTTATAATTAAATTCTCACCGTTTTTTAACTCTAATTTCGATTGAGCATAAAACTTTTCTCTCCATTCTTTGAGAAGAATAGGGGTTATCTTTTCTGGTAAAAATTCTTTTGAATAAACCTTGATATAGTCGAATTTATCATAGTAAGCATTGTGAGCACTTTCTTCTGGCAGGCCATGTCGAACCACTCTTATGCCCGGAGTGCCATAGTATGTATAAGAAATTTGACTACTGATAAAATGACTATCTAATGTAATTTGAAAATTATTATCCAGAATGTAGTCATCATTATTTGAAATATGATTGTAAATAAATACAATCCCGTTTTCAAAGGGTAAATTTTCAGTTCCTCTAAGTTCGAATTTTTTAAAATCAAACAACTTTTTTGAAAGCTTTGCAGCCTCAATTCTAGCTTTTTCTGGTGAAGAATAGGATTTAGACACAACACTTCGATAGTATCGCTTAAGTGCATTTTTAAATTTAATTTCAGACAAAACTATTTTTTGTGAGTTTAATTATAAGCTTATTCATCTCCAGCACCTCCGACGTCACCGCCTGCAACTCCAGCGTCAAAACCTCCAATATCTCCAGCATCATAAATCGGGAAAAAGCCAGTATCTGAATAATTTAAGGTATTAATGTTCATTTGAAACTCATCAATAAGAAATGTGATTTCTTCTGTATCCAACTTTGAAGGAAGCTTGCTTTCAACTAATGCCCCTGTCTTCAAATCTAAGAGTACTGTTTTCTTTTTTGAAAATAAATAGATTTTTTGATTTATTAATGCCATTTTTGGACTGGACCATTTAAACCCGGTTTTAACGCGAAAATTTTCATTCCCATTATCTAGAGAAATCGAAACAACTTCTCTATTTGTGTCTATGAATATAATTGAATCATTGAATATATGAATGTTGTATAGCATCTTGTCTTTTTTCCACTTAATATTACCAGTTTGATAATCAATCATTGAGGTGAATAAAGAACCCCAACTTTGAGATAAAACAAAAATAAAATTTTCAATCCTAGAAATTCCTAAGATCTTATTTTCAAATGATATTCGCCATTCTTGTTTTTGATCCCGAGTATTGTATTTAAATAATCTTTTTTTTTCACTCGCGATAATCATCCCTTCCTGTTTCATATTAAAATTGTTTATGAATTATAAAACTATGAAAAATAACCATGAGGGTTTTTGAAAAAAAGAATACTAAACAATATACCTTTTTTAAAACTTTAACCAGAGAACAAAAATTTAGATAAATCCTTCAAAAACACCTTTAAAATCAAAAAGTTATTGATTTAAGATTACTTCAATCATAATTTCATTTCGTCTATTGAAAAACTTATAAGGAGAATTGTAGCCTAAAATGATTGGACTGCCATTTACTTTTATACCATTTTGGGCAAGTGATTTTTTGAGTAAATCTGTATAGAATTTTACCTTACTAATATTGGAATATCCTCCATATTGAATGGCAGCGAAATATGCTTTTTTTGACCTTACAATTTTAACATTTTTATTTTTTGGAGAGGGAGGAGATTTTAGACTACTGGGTAAAACAAAAGACATTTTATTTTTACCCTCTGTTTTCTCCATATGAACAGGTGTAGTCATCGCAATTTCCAGACCTGATTCGTTTGATCCAGAAATGTATTGGAATAACTTTCTAAAATTTTTTTCTGAACTCGGGCTACTTTCTGTTTTCACCATAGCTACTGTGGGATAATATCTAATTTCAAAATCATCATATGTTTTTATAAGATTATATGGTTGAGTTTCATAGCCTTGTATCATAAAAATTAAAATTAGAAAAGAAACAAATTTCATAGTGAGTAATTTAGTTAAATTCAAGGTAGCAAATTCTCTAATGATATTTCAAGTTCTTGAAAATAATGATTTAATAAACAAAATTCCCAAAAAGGATAAAAATGAATTCTTAATTCCTAAATTTGTGGACGTAGGGCTTCACACCCTGCTATTTTAAAAGGGTAATAAGGCTATGGTTGGCTGGACTTATCCTTTTATTTTTTTGAAAAAGTTGAATAAGCCATTCTATTGTGTATTTTTAGTGTATAAGAATAATTTGATCTCAAGCAACTTAAAATGGCAATATTTAGTCTAAGAGGAAAAATAGCATTAATCACCGGGGGAGGCAGTGGTATTGGGAAAGCAATAGCTACTTCTTTTGCTGAACAGGGAGCATCAGTTCATATATTAGAAAATGATACAAATGCAGCCGACATGGCCGTAAAAGAAATCCATCAACTTGGTCTTACAGTCACTGCTCATAATGTGGACGTTTCTATTTACGATGAAGTTTATTCTTTAGTTAAATCAATTGGAGCTATAGGCCCAATTGATCTATTGATAAACAATGCTGGGATTGCACATGTCGGTAATGTTGAATCAACAGAAGAGGCTGATTTTGACAGACTTTACAAAGTAAATATTAAAGGGGTTTTTAACTGTACTAAAGCTTGTATCCCTTATATGAAAAAAGCGGGGAAAGGCGCAATTGTTAATTTAGGATCAGCAGCAGGTTCAGTGGGACATAATGATCGTTTCGCATATTCCATGACCAAAGGGGCAGTTTTGTCTATGACGTATTCTATTGCAAAAGATTATTTGGATTATAATATTCGTTGTAATTGTATTTCTCCTGCTCGGGTTCATACCCCTTTTGTGGATGGATTTATAAGAAAAAACTATCCTGGAAAAGAGGAAGAAATGTTTGAAAAATTATCAAAAACGCAGCCCATTGGAAGAATGGGAAGCCCAAAAGAAATTGCATCTCTTGCCTTGTATTTGTGTTCAGATGAAGCTGGATTTGTTACAGGAACAGATTATCCTATAGATGGTGGGTTCATACGGCTAAATGGAAATTAAAAATATATGAAACTAATTCGATTTGGAACAGTTGGAAATGAAAAACCAGGGGTACAACTTCAAGATGGTACTCGAATTGATGTAAGCGATTTTATAAAGGATTATAATGAAGAATTTTTTGGCTCAAACGGGATACAAACCCTTAAAAAATGGCTTAAAAAAAATCAGCCAAATTGTCCTTCAATTAAGCAAAGTATTCGTTTGGGAGCCCCTTTAGCTCGGCCTTCAAAAATTGTATGTGTTGGGCTGAATTTTGCAAAGCATGCTCAAGAGGGTGGTATGGAGCCTCCTAAAGAGCCAGTATTATTTTTTAAAGCAAGTTCAGCGATTAGTGGCCCTTATGACAATGTAATTCTTCCAAGGGGGAGTCAAAAATCAGATTGGGAAGTTGAGTTAGCTATAGTTATTGGAGAAAAAGCATCTTATGTCAGCGAAAAAGATGCCATGGAACATCTAGCAGGATATGTATTACATAATGACATAAGTGAACGTGAATATCAGCTCGAGAGATCTGGCCAATGGGTAAAAGGTAAAAGCTGTGACACTTTTGCACCTGTCGGACCATTTATTGCGACTAAGGATGAAATACAAAACCCACATAAACTTAATCTTTGGTTAAGCCTAAATGGGAAAATAATGCAACAAAGTAATACCTCTGATATGATTTTTGATATACCAAAGTTAATAAGTTATATAAGTAATTTCATGACTTTACTACCAGGAGATTTGATTTCTACTGGCACCCCATTTGGAGTAGGACTAGGCCTTGATCCACAACAATATTTAAAACATGGCGATGTAATGGAACTAGGAATAGATGGGCTTGGTATTTCTAAACAATCTGTAAAATCTTTTAAAAATCTAAATAAAGAATTATGAAAATTAAATTATTTACAAAACTGTTAATAATAATTACTCTCAGTTTTTCTTGTAAAAACAAACTTCAAAACAAATCTCAACCAGAAAATGATATTAAAGTAGATTACCTTAATGAAACAAAAGAGGACTTTGATAATAGAATGTCATGGTGGCGCGAGGCTCGATTTGGAATGTTTATCCATTGGGGGGTTTATGCGGTACCAGCAGGGGTTCATAATGGAAAAAAAATAGAGGGTATAGGTGAATGGATCCAGAGATACGCGCAAATTTCTATTAAGGAATACGAAAAATATGCAAAAAAATTCAACCCTGTTGATTATGATCCTAAAGAATGGGTAAAAATAATGAAAAGAGCGGGAATGAAATATGTGGTAATTACCTCAAAACATCATGATGGTTTTGCTCTTTGGGACTCCAAAGTATCTGATTATGACGCCGTAGACTTTGCTCCTATTGGCAAAGATCTGTTAAAAGGTCTTTCGGAAGCCTGCAAAAAAGAAGGAATAAAATTTGGTCTGTATCATTCAATAATGGATTGGCATCATCCTCAGGCCCAAGCCAATGACGAACCTAGATATGATTATCAAAATGTTTCAAATCCAGATTTTCCAAGCTATTACAAAAATTATCTCAAACCTCAACTCAAAGAATTAATTTATAATTATGACCCTGATATTTTATGGTTTGACGGAGAATGGATAAAT
>CESW01135634.1_pt1 | contig 11582 bp, 7 predicted proteins | sample 531171 | NCBI WGS metagenome assembly CESW01 (sample SAMEA2621859, study PRJEB7988) | marine metagenome | biome: marine biome (ENVO:00000447); feature: surface water layer (ENVO:00002042); material: "saline water (ENVO:00002010), including plankton (ENVO:xxxxxxxx)" | depth 5 m
GCTGGTGCTAGAGTAATTGTCACTGAAATTGATCCTATTTGTGCACTGCAAGCTGCAATGGACGGTTTCAAAGTTATGAAAATGGTTGATGCAATTCCTGAGTCTGATATTGTTGTAACAACAACAGGTAACAAAGATATTATCCAATCTCACCACTTTGAAATCATGAAAGACAAAACAATTGTTTGTAATATTGGTCATTTTGACAATGAAATTGACGTTAGTTGGTTAAATGAAAATTGGGGTGAAACAAAGCAAGAAATCAAACCTCAGGTTGATTTGTATAATGTGAACGGAAATGATATAATTTTGCTAGCTGAAGGCAGATTGGTTAATCTTGGTTGTGCAACTGGTCACCCCTCATTTGTAATGTCAAATTCATTTACAAATCAAGTCCTTGCTCAGATCGAGCTTTGGAAAAATCATAAAAAATATGAAAACAAGGTCTATATGTTGCCAAAGCATTTAGACGAAAAAGTTGCAAGACTTCATCTAAAGAAAATTGGAGCAGAGTTAGATGTTTTAAGAGTAGACCAAGCTGATTATATTGGTGTTAATATCAACGGTCCATATAAGCCAGAGTATTATCGTTATTAATTTGATATAAATAGCATATTACCATCTAAGAATGTTGTGTATCTTCTTAAAGGCAAAATTGCTGGGCCATTTGCAACAGAGCCTTCTTGATCTAGTAAAAAAACTGAGTTACAACAGCTACAAATAGCTAATGATGAATTTATTGAGTCTATTTCTGCACAAGCTGTTAACGGCTCATATGTACAGCTTTTATCATATGCATGATATTCAAAATTTGAAAATCTGTAGATAATTAGACCATTGTAACCTTGATTTTCTATAACTATATTACCGCCAAGTGCGCTCAAAGAAATATTTTCTGGAGAATTTAAATCTAGCTCATAATTAACAAATACATCTGGAATATAGTTACTTCTTTCACCGCATCCAATTGTAAGAATTAAAAAAACTGTTAATGCCGAAATACTTTTTTTCATAAGATTTACAAAAGAATTAAAATTTTTATTAATCTGTTTAAGAATTTATATATTTACGAACATAATTGATTTTAGTATTGAAATGACAGCTAAGCTTAAAAAAATCCTTTTGTTTTCAGTTTTTATTTTGTTTTGTAAAAATACTTTTTCTCAAACAGGAACACTACAAGGAACTATATTAGATGCTTTGTCAAATGAGCCAATTCCATTTGCAAATGTAGTTTTAACAAAAAATGGTAATCAAATTGGTGGAACAACCACGGATTTTGATGGAAAATATACTATCAAGCCGATTGACCCTGGAACATACAATATTAAGGCTACTTTTGTTGGTTATCAAACAAAAGAGATCACTGATGTTGTAATATCTGCCGACCAAATAAGATATGTTGATATAAAATTGCAAGAAGGAATTGAACTAGAAGTTGCCGAGGTTGTTGTTTGGACTAAACCTTTAATTGATCAAGGAAATCTTTCAGGTGAAACTAAAACTTCAGAAGAAATAGTTGCACTTCCTACTAGATCAGTTGCCTCAGTTGCAGCAACAACTGCAGGTATTTATCAAAGAGACGAAGGTGATGCAGTTAATATTAGAGGTTCAAGATCTGACGCAACAGAGTATTACATTGATGGAATTAAAGTTAGAGGTGCTCTTGGAGTTCCCACATCAGGTATAGAGCAAATTAAAGTAGTTACTGGAGGTGTGCCTGCTCAATACGGAGATGCAACAGGCGGAGTAATTTCAGTGACTACAAAGGGACCTTCAAATAAGTTTTTTGGACAATTAGAGATTGAATCTTCAGATCTATTTGACGAATACGACTATAATTTGTTAGGGTTTGCACTTTCTGGACCAATAATAAAAAAAAGAAATTCTGATGGAACAAAAGGAAGTTCTATACTAGGTTATTTTATTTCAGGTGAACTGAGAAGTGTAGATGACCCCGACCCTTCAGCTGTCGGAGTATGGAAAGTTAAAGATAATGTATTGAAAAATCTTAGGAGTAACCCTTTTGTTATAGCTCCAAACGCAGCTGCGGGATTTCTCAGCACCTCAGATTTTTTGACAGAATCTGACTATGAAAATGTTCAAGCAAAGTTAAACACAAATCAACAGAGAGTAAATATTTCGGGAAAGCTGGATTTTAAGCCCAACCAAAATACTTTTCTAACACTTGGTGGTAGTTATTATTATAGGAAAAGTAGAGATTATTCTTACTGGAGATCAATGTTTGCATGGGACAATAATAGGCAGTCCTCACAAAATACATTTAGAGTCTTTGGAAAATTAACTCAAAAGTTTGGTTCCAATGAGTCAAACCAAGAAAACAGTGCAACTACGATAAAAAATGCCTTTATCACAATACAAGGAGATTACACTAATAATAAATATACTTTTGTTGACTCAGATCATCAATTTAATTTGTTTAACTATGGTTACGTTGGGAAATTTAGGACCTCTAAAGCAGAAGTATTTAATACAGGTGATGTTTTAGATACAATAAATGGAGTTCCAGTTTGGTGGAACAATGTCCAGGTCCATAACGGCTGGCAAGATACTTTAATGAAGTTTGTTCCTGGTACTTTAAACCCTCATCTTGTTAATTATACCTCTGCCTATGAAAGAATGTTTGAAGATTATGGATTGTCCTCTTTTGTTGGAAGTGAAAATGATGGAACTATCAGAACATCTGCCGATTGGCAAGGTCAAGGACTACTAAACGGAGAATTACCTACATCTGTTTATTCATTATTTGGTAATCATGGATATTATTACAATGGTGCTGCTAAACAAGAAAATACACAAACCACTTTCAAAGCATCAGGCTCTGCAGACATTGGCTCACATGAGTTTTCATTTGGCTTTGAATTTGAGCAAAGGCAAGATTACTATTGGGGTTCAAGTCCAAGGTCATTGTGGACATTAGGTAGACAATTAGCTAATAATCATATTTTAGAAAGGGATTTACGTAACCCTATACCTCAGTATAACGATAATGGTGTTTTCAGGGACACAATTCGTTATAATCGTCTCTACAATATGGATATACACTCCACATTTGATAAAAGCTTGAGAAGTGAACTTGGTTTAGTAATTAATAATACAGATTATCTCGATATTGATACACTAGACCCAAATATACTAGATATTACTATGTTTAGTCAAGATGAACTGTTAAATAATGGTAGTAATTTAGTTTATTATTATGGTTTTGATATATATGGAAATAAGATTGATAACAAACCATCTCTTCAAAATTTCTTCACAAGGGAAGTCACAGATGAATTTGGTGACATAAGATATGCCAGAGAAATAGCACCATTTGAACCAATATATATGGCAGGATACATACAAGACAAGTTTGCAGTTGAAGATCTAATATTTAACATTGGATTAAGAGTTGATAGGTACGATGCTAACCAAAAGGTGCTAAAGGATAGATTTGTATTATATCCGACTTATACTGCTGGAACTACAAAGGGATTAGATGCGGCCAACAGAGCAGGTGGTTTACCCTCAACAATTGATAATGATTATGTTGTATATGTTGATGATTTTACATCATCTAATCCAACAGCAGTCGGTTATAGAAATGGTGAAAATTGGTATAACGCACAAGGTCTACAAATTTCAGACCCAACAATTCTTGCTGATGCAGCTGGTGGAAAAATAGCACCATACCTTTTAGACCAAAATGCTTTAAGCAACGACATTAGTGTTGATGATTCGTTCAAAGATTATGAGCCAGAAATTGTATTTATGCCTAGAATAGCATTTTCTTTTCCAATTTCAGACGAAGCTCAGTTCTTTGCACACTATGATGTACTTACTCAAAGACCTCCAAGTAACAACAGGTTAGAGCCGGTTGATTATCTTTTCATGGCAGATAAAGTTGGAGCATTATTAAATAATCCAGATTTAAAGCCAGAAAAAACCATTGATTACGAGCTAGGTTTCGCAAAAACACTTTCACTTAGTTCTGCTTTAAAAATATCAGCTTTTTATAAAGAAATGAGAGATATGATTCAGGTAATTAACACTTTAGGTGCATATCCTGCTCAATATCTGACATATGGTAACATAGATTTTGGTACTGTTAAGGGAATGTCAATAAATTATGACTTGAGAAGAACAAGTAATGTTAGTATGACAGCTAATTACACATTACAATTTGCTGATGGAACAGGCTCATCAGCGACCTCGGGGCAAAGTTTAGTGAATACAGGACAGCCGAATTTAAGAACAACTATACCTCTTAGCTTTGATCAAAGACACTCTTTAATGGCTTCTGTAGATTATAGCTATGGAACAGGGAAGAAATATAATGGCCCAATTGTATTTGGTAGGAAAATATTACAAGATGCGGGAGCTAATGTTATTATGACAGCAGGATCAGGAACACCATATTCAAAACAATCTAATATCACCCAAGAAGCAGCATCTGGTATTAATGATCGTTCTACTTTAGAAGGAAGTTTAAATGGATCCAGATTACCTTGGCAATTTAGACTTAGCATGAAATTAAATAAAAACTTTGAGATTAATTGGACCGATAAAAAAAAATCAAATCTAAATGTTTACCTTCAAGTACAAAACTTGCTTGACGCGAAAAATATAATTAGTGTTTACAGGGCTACAGGAAACGCAGATGACGATGGGTATTTAACTAATGCAGCAGCACAAAATTCTATAAATTCCAAGAACGACCCTGACTCGTTCAGATATTTGTATTCCCTTGCTGTTAATAACCCCTCAAATTATAGTTTACCCAGAATGTGGAGAGCTGGAATTAGTATAGATTTTTAAATAAATGAATTTAATAATTATATGATAAAAATTAATAAATATAAGTTTGCAATTTTATTCTTAATGATTTCTTTCGAAGCTTTTGCTAAGGAGAATATTAACTACCCTGGAGTTTCTAGCGTAAAAAATGAAAGAGTTGCTGCAGGTTGTACACCCTCCACTTCTCAAACAGATTTAGATGTAAATAATGTTCGAACAACAATTATGGGAGGAGGTGATATGTGGTGGAATCTTGATGATGCAAGATATGAGATCCCAAAAGATGGAAATAAACATTCAATGTTTGCTGGAGCACTATGGATTGGAGGTGTTGATGCTGGAGGACAACTAAAAGTTGCTGCAATGACCTACAGACAGGGGGGTAATGACTTTTGGCCTGGACCATTAGACATTAATACTGCTACCATTACGCCTGAGGAATGTGAAAAATGGGATAAGCATTATAAAATAAATAGAACTGAAGTAGAGCAATTTGTTTCAGACTTTGACAATTCTAATGGTGTTATTAATCAAAGTGATATACCTGAATCTATTCTTGAGTGGCCTGCGCATGGAGATGTTTCTCAAGGTCAGGACTATTACTTAGCGCCATTTTATGACAGAAACGGTGATGGAAATTACGATCCTTTTTCTGGTGATTATCCTGATTACAATGTTTCTGGAACTAACGATGACTCAAAATTATATGGGGATCAAACACTTTTTTGGATTTTCAATGATAAAGGAAATATACATACAGAATCTGAAGCAGAAGCTTTGGGTCTAGAAATTCATGCGCAAGCATTTGGTTTTACAGCTGATAACGAAGTAAATGATATGACTTTTTACAATTACAAAATAATAAACAGATCAACATTGCCATTACTTGAGACATATTTTGGACAATGGGTAGATCCTGACTTAGGGTATTACCTTGATGACTATGTTGGATGTGATGTCGGTTTAGGTTTGGGATTTTGTTACAATGGTGATGCAGAAGATGAAGGTGCATCTGGATATGGGTTTAATCCGCCTGCTATAGGTGTTGATTTTTTTCAAGGCCCACTTGCTGATCCGAATGATGGAATAGACAACGACAGAGATGGTACTATTGATGAAATAGATGAGCAAATAATTATGTCAAAATTTGTTTATTATAACAATGATTTTACTGTAACTGGAAATCCTTCAACAGGCACACATATTTACAATTATCTCAGAGGAATATGGAAAGATAATGTTCCAATGACATACGGAGGAGATGGTCATGGAAGTGGTCAAGGTTCTACAACAGATTTATGTAATTTTATGTTTCCCGGAACCTCAGATCCAGATTTTCCATCTCAAGAGTGGACAGAGGTTACTGCTGGAAATACTCCTGCTGATCGAAGATTTTTACAATCTGCAGGACCATTTACATTACAGCCAGGAGCTGTTAATGAAATTACAACAGGAGTTGTTTGGGCTAGAGCTAATACAGGAGGACAAACAGCATCTGTACAACTTGTTAAAATTTATGATAAGGAAGCACAAGCTTTATTTGATAATAATTTTAATATTTTAAATGGTCCTGATGCTCCTGATTTGTCAATTAGAGAGCTAAATCAAGAGTTAATTATTACACTTTCAAACAAACCAACTTCAAATAATTTTGAAGAATCATATTCAGAGAAAGACCCATACATTACTAAGCCTGAAAACTTATTAAATAGTCCAAATTATCAGTTTCAGGGATATTTAGTTTACCAACTCAATGATGCTACAGTCTCAGTAACAGATTTAGATAACCCTGATAAAGCAAGACTTGTGTTTAGGTCAGACGTAAAAGATGGTGTCTCCGGTATAATAAATCAGTACCTAGATCCTGTTTTGGGAGTTTTTACACCTGTTGAAGAAGTCTCGTCTGTATTAAGTCAAGGAGTAATAGGAACAGTCGATCAAGGCACTGAATACTCATTTCAAATTTTAGATGATAAGTTTGCGTTAGGAAGTACAAAATTAGTAAACCATAAAACTTATTACTTCATGAGTATTGCTTATGGTTACAACAAAGCAGAGGAAAATGCAGATCCATATAATGTTAATGATCCCAACTATGATGGTAGAAATCAACCTTATATTGGAGGTAGAAGAAATATTAGAGTGTACTCTGCAATTCCGCACAGCACTGACCCAGATGGGGGAGGTACAGTGCTAAATTCAAGCTATGGTGATGGAGTTAGAATTACAAGGCTAGAGGGGCAAGGAAATGGAGGTTTAGAGTTAAGTATTACGCAAAGCTCAGAAAATGCAATTCTAGAATCTGATAACAATTACAGGCTTTCAGAAATTGAATATGAAGCAGGAAGCGGACCACTAGAAATTACAGTTGTAGATCCTGTTAGCGTTGTGGGTGGAACATATGTTCTAAAGTTAGATAGTCCACAAGTTTCAAATCAAAATTTTGTTGAAAGCTATTATGGATGGACTTTGGAGAATGAAAATGGAAATGTAATTTCTAGTTCAGAAAAGTCAATTACTGTGGGAGATAATCAATATATAGATGAGCTTGGCTTAAGTTTCAAAATTAAGCAAGCTAGCAACCCTGGAGCTGATCCAAACAATATTAACAATAATGGTTTAATTTCTGGTACTGTTGAGTATGAAGACCCAAATGACAGATGGCTTTCAGGAGTACCTGACAGAGATGATGAATCCTCATTCTTCAGTCTGTGGGGATTAAATTGGATAAGGTCTGGATCGTATACCAATGATGATAACACATCCTTAAGCGATTATAATCAGGCTGATGATCCCAATGGAGTATTTGAAACTGTAATTGAAAAATCAATTACTGTAGGTTTTGGAAACTTTTCAATTGATGTTACTGGTGGAACATGGGCCCCGTACAGATTTGCATCCAACTTCAATGATGGACCAGGATTCAATAATACCGTCACTAATTCTTATGTAAAAATCGACAAATTAAACTCAGTTGACATTGTTTTTACGCAAAATAAAGACAATTGGACAAGATGTCCAGTAGTAGAGGCACAAGACAACCCAAGTCTCTCGATTGGAGGTCAAATAAAAATGGGGTTAAGACAAAGTTCCTCTGTAGATAAAGAAGGTAACCCAGAAACAGGACTTGGCATGGGTTGGTTTCCAGGCTATGCTCTTGATATTCAAACAGGAGAAAGATTAAACATAATTTTTGCTGAGGATTCATGGCTGACTGATGAAAATGGTAATGACATGATTTGGAATCCCACATCAAATATTGTAACAGAAGAGTTCCCGCAATACGATCCAACAGCTTCTGCTGGCCAACAATTTTCGGGCGGAAACTACTTACTTGGAGGTAAGCATTTTATTTATATTTTAAGAGGTGAATCATGGGTTAAGGGAACAGATGATTATTTAAATGGTGATTATTTAGAAGTAGATAATTGCCCAAATTATGATGAAGGAAAATGGGCTTATGCTCAGCTAAAAGATGGAGGTTTGCCGGCTCAATTTAATGTTTTTAAGCATGTAACATGGACATCAGTTCCATTATTAGCCCCTGGTAGAAGTTTACTTACTTCCGATGCAAGAGTTAAATTAAGAGTAACTAAGCCATTCAAACAATATGAATCTGTTGAACCACAAAATTTCTTGTCTAAAGATGATGATTTAATAATTGGATCAAATTATGTCGTAACTTATAAAAATGACCAGACCACATGGGGAGGTTTTAATGTAACTCATGATGGAAAAACATATAATCCTGGTGAGTCTTTTATTGCGACAACAACTTCATTCACTGGAAATTCAAGAGCTAGAGTTATAGAAGGACAGTCCCTAAATAACTATAATCCAGTTTATAAATTTTCAACAAATGATATTGTAGCTGAAATAGCTAATAACAAATTAGCAAAATCTTCAATTGATATGATAAATGTTGTTCCTAATCCATATTATGGTTATTCAGAATATGAAACGAATCAGCTTGATAATAGAATAAAAATAACCAATCTACCCCAAAAAGCTACTATTTCTATTTTTACGTTAAGCGGAACACTAGTTAGAACACTTGAAAAAGATGACTCCAGCATAAGTTCAATAGATTGGGATTTAAAAAATGATTATGGTATTCCAATTGCTAGTGGATTATATGTTGTACATGTTAAAACAGATGAAGGAGAAAAAGTACTTAAATGGTTTGGTGCATTGAGACCAATTGACTTAGACACATTCTAAAAAAAAAATAATGAACAAACTAAATAAAAATATAATTTTTAAAAGCTTAATGGTTCTTGCAGTTTTTTTATCTGAATTTTTTTATTCCACTACTCTACATGCTGGTAATGAACAAAGGTCGGGACAATCAGGAGCATCTGAACTTCTCATCAACCCATGGTCAAGATCATCAGGTTGGGCTACAGCTAACACTGCCTCGATTAGGGGATTAGAGGGAATTTTTTCTAACGTTGCTGGTTTAGCATTCACTGAAAAAACAGAATTAATATTTTCTCAAACTTCGTGGCTTCAATATGGAAGCAGAATGTTTGACGCAAATGAATCCGTAAGTAATATAAGTTCATTTGGTTTTTCTCAGAAAGTTGGCGAGTCTGGTACAATAGGAATGTCTGTAATGTCAATGGATTTTGGTGAGATTGAAATTACTACGGTCGAACTACCAGACGGAGGTATAGGAACATTCTCTCCTAAATATCTAAATTTAGGGTTCTCTTATGCAAGAGTTTTTTCGAATAGCATATATGGAGGCGTTACAATTAAAATGGTCTCTGAACAAATTTCAAATTTATCAGCACAGGGTGTAGCTTTAGATGCTGGGATACAATATGTTACTGGAAAAAAGGATAATTTAAAATTTGGTATTTCATTAAAAAATGTAGGTCCAAGAATGTCTTTCTCCGGAGATGGACTATCCTTTCGAAATTATGTAGATCCCAATTATGAAATGACAGTTGAACAAAGATCATCTGAGTTCGAATTGCCTGCACTTTTAAATATAGGAACTTCATATGATATAAATATTAATGTTCATAGATTAACAGGAGCTGGCACATTTACTTCAAATTCTTTTCAGAAAGATCAATACAGATTTGGGCTTGAGTATTCATACAAAGAAATTTTTATGCTTAGAGCAGGCTATACTGCAGAAAATGGAATTAGATTTTCAAAAGCTTATTCAGAAGAGAATGACACTGAATATTATCGAACAACTGCGTTAAGAGGACCATCTGCTGGATTCACACTAGAACTCCCTATGCTTAATGGGGCCACTTTCGGATTAGATTATTCATATAGACACACCGATCCATTTCAAGGATCACACAGCATTGGTGCTAGAATAAATTTATAATTAAATGAATGATTATATATATCTCTCCAGTGAGGGGATGGAAAAATTAAAAGATGAGCTTAATCATCTAAAGAGCAATGAACGCCCTAATATAATTAACCAAATTGCTGAGGCTAGAGATAAAGGAGATTTGTCGGAGAATGCTGAGTATGATGCTGCTAAAGAGGCACAGGGATTATTAGAAGCTAGAATTGCAAGGCTTGAAAATGAGTTATCAAAATCAAGAGTGTTAGATGAAAAAAATATTGATTTATCAACGGCAAAACTTTTAACTAGAGTTGAAATTGAAAATATTCTCTCAAAACAAAAGATGTCATATACACTTGTATCTGAATCCGAAGCTGATTTGAAAAATAAGAAGATATCAATAAATTCTCCTATTGGAAAAGGTCTAATTGGGAAAAAAGTTGGTGAAATTGTTGACATTTCAGTTCCTTCAGGAGTTATCAAATTTAAGATACTAGATATTACAATTTGAGTTCACATTCAATATTTAGTAGAATAATAAATAGAGAATTACCTTCTTATATAGTATGTGAGGATAATGAGAACATTGCTTTTTTAGATATAAATCCCTTAAGTATAGGACATACTCTTATAGTCCCAAAATTAGAAGTTGACAACATTTTTATTCTTAATGAAAATTACTACAATAGTTTGTTTTCTTTTGCAAAAAAAGTTGCTACAAATATGAAAAAAAAAATAACCTGCAACAGAATTGGCATGTCTGTTGTAGGACTAGATGTTCCTCATGCTCATATTCATTTGATACCAATAAATTCTTTTGAGGATATGAACTTTAACAAATCTACTTTAAAATTAACCGATGAAGAAATGCTTAATATTTGTGAATTATTAAAGTTTACTGCTTAATCTTATTTTTATTTTGTTTAACAAATGATGACCAATTTGAATAGTTAGTTTTATTACTATTGTTACTGCGTTGGAAATGATGGCATAAAGCAGCAGCTATTCCATCAGTTGCGTCTAGGTTTTCAGGTTTATTTTTAATATTTAAAAGATTTTGAATCATTCCAGCCACTTGTTCTTTAGATGAATTACCTTTTCCAGTAATAGATTTTTTTATTTTTCTAGGGCTGTATTCATAAACTGGTATGTTTTTGTTAAGTGCAGCAGCCATTGCAACACCTTGAGCTCTACCTAGTTTTAACATTGATTGGACATTCTTCCCAAAAAAAGGAGCCTCAATCGAAATTTCATCAGGTTTGTATTCTTTAATTAAATCAGTGATTCTTTCAAAAATTTTTTTCAGTTTATCTTGATGAGATTGATATTGAGCGAGTTTAATAATACCAAAATTTATTAGCTCAATTTTTTTATTTCTTATGTGCACTAGTCCGTAACCCATTATAATTGTTCCAGGGTCAATACCTAAAATTATTTTATCGCTAACCATATTTTCTTTGTATTA
>CESW01072767.1_pt1 | contig 11563 bp, 8 predicted proteins | sample 531171 | NCBI WGS metagenome assembly CESW01 (sample SAMEA2621859, study PRJEB7988) | marine metagenome | biome: marine biome (ENVO:00000447); feature: surface water layer (ENVO:00002042); material: "saline water (ENVO:00002010), including plankton (ENVO:xxxxxxxx)" | depth 5 m
GATCGCAGATGAGGATGGTCGCGAGCGGTATCGTTTTGGTGCCACAATATATAATGACAGCACAATAGAGCCGTATGAGTGGAGCGAAGATAACCTCAAAGAGGTACAAAACGGGATCCTAAAAAAGGCCAACACAATCGAAGAATTAGCTGATCTTATTGGCTGTGACCCTGTAAATTTGAAAAAAACTATCGAGGAGTATAATTCAGCTACCGATAGCGGCTTGGAGGATAAATTTGGCCGTCCACCCAAAACCCGTCTCAAGATCGAGCGCCCCCCATTTTATCTTGGAGAAATTTGGCCAGTTGTTTCCAATACTCAAGGAGGTCCGCGACACAATGAGAAGTATCAGATTTGCAACGCTTTTAACGAGCCAATACCCCGTCTTTACGCAGCAGGCGAGTGCGGAGGAATCTGGGGCTTCTTGTATTTGGCAGGTGGTAATCTGACCGAGTGCTTTGTCGGAGGTCGCGTTTCCGGCAGAGAGGCTAGTGCTTTGAAGGATTGGAACACTTGATCACACCAGGTTCAAATATATTGGCCGCGTTTTGTGCGCTTTAGGAAACCTTATAACCCGGGGTCTGCCTTTTCTGATTGGAAATAGACCGCCATGGTGGTGCTATTATCTAGTTTCTAAATTCGGAAACGATCCTGCAGGTTTTTAAGCGCCACCATTGGTGCCAAGAACCACGGGTTGCCCGAATAGAGTGGATGTGTTGGGTGCTCACTATCAAATATGGTGTTTCCATTTTTTTGCCCCAAAACCTTGAGGCCGGTTTTGTGCCCCAAGTAATTAGCGTTCACTACACCCGACCCACAAAAACCAGCAACATAAAAAATATCCTCATCTTGCGCCATATGAAGCATGTGGTCCAACGTGTAGGCAATAAAGCCTCCCCAACTATGGGTAATTTTGGTACCTTCAAGAGATGGAAATATTCTTAGCAACCGCCGGTAAAGCATTCGCCCGCTTCTACGCCGGTCGCTGATTTCCGCTGCTCCAGCCCTGCCACCGAACAAAATACGGTCATGATCAGGTGATCCCCTATAGTAGTAATGCAAACGACAAGTGTCTCCTAATTGACGATTGCCAGGCACTAAATCAGCCATGATATTTGAGCCTAAAGGCTCTGTTGCAATTATTTGGCTCTGCATTGGTAAGACACGACGACGCAACCAAGGTGACTCACAGCCAGTATATCCGTTTGTCGCGATTACTATTTGCCGAGCTCGCAGAGCGGAAGATCTGCACACAAGTTTAAAGCCCTTCGTCTCACGTGTTATTTCTTCGACTGGAGCACGAGCAACCACGGGAACACCCTCTGCACAAACTAGATCCAACAAGCCTTGATGAAGCCTGCCGGGATGAAGGTTCCCATCCTCTGCTAAAAAACGACCTCCGAAATATGCAGTTGACCCAATAAATTTATGTTGCTCATCCGCAGTAACCATTTCACCCTCAACCCCGAGGTGTTTTGATTGCAGGTCCAGATCATAGCCAAGTGTCTCGTAATCATTTTTTCTGTGGCAACCAATAAATCTTCCAACCGGATGCAAGTCACAGTCAATTTTCTCTTGTACAATAAAATTCTTCAGCCAGTCCCGCCCTTCGCGTGCTTCACGATAAAACTTCAGTGCTGTTTCTAAGCCATGCATTTTAATCAATTTTGTAAGAGAGTGTCTCAGCGTAGCCCCGATTGCCCCTCCATTACGCGAACTTGCTCCTTCCCCGGGACGTTTCGCCTCCAACACAATCACGCTACGCCCACCACGAGCAATTGTGAGTGCAGCTGATAGACCGGCGTAGCCTGCCCCTACAACGGCAACATCAATTGATCTGGGCAGTTCAGTTTCACCAATCTCAGGCCTGGGTGCGCCTACCCACCAGTAAGGGGTGAATGCAACGTCTGAGGAAAAAATATTGCGTTCCATCATCGCTACTTTCTATTTCAGTTTGTAATCACATGCTACAAGTTAGCCTCAAATTTACATGAATGAAAGATAAGGTGTATCCGTGGATAAATCCCCTAATAAAATGTCATTAAGTGAAGCTGCTTTCGCAATCGAGACAGGAAGCATTTCATCCGAAACTTTGGTAAAATCCTGCATAGAGCAAATTGAGGCGCGTGAGAGCTCAGTTCAGGCTTGGGCATACTTCAATCCTGAGCTTGCACTTAAGCAGGCCCGGGATCTAGACAAAACGTCAACAATCGGGCCTTTGCATGGCATACCGATCGGGATAAAGGATATTATCGACACAAAAGATATGCCCACCGAATATAACTCACTAATTTATAAAGATCACCAACCATCCGTTGATGCAGTATGTGTCTCAAAACTGCGACAAGCCGGGGCAATAATAATGGGCAAAACTGTAACTACGGAGTTCGCATCAAGTTTTCCGGGGCCCACACGCAATCCAAATAATACTGCTCATACACCTGGCGGCTCTTCACAAGGTTCGGCTGCTGCGGTAGCCGATTATATGGTCCATGGTGCATTAGGAACTCAGACCGGCGGCTCAGTAATTCGCCCTAATGCTTATTGCGGAACCGTTGGTTATAAGCCACCGTACAACACATATAATAAAACTGGGGTTAAACCACTAGCTCCAACAATGGATACCATCGGTTTAATGGTGAGGAATATTCACGATGTCGGACTTTTATCCAGCACTCTTTCAGGAGTAAAACCAGAAAAGGTGACCGACAATACCATACCAAAGTTACTCTTACATCGAACAGGTCAATGGGATGCCGCAGAAGAATGTATTCAGACGCTAATTGAAGATTGCGCCGCAAAATTTTCTGATGCCGGAGCAAAAGTACGTGACCATGCATTTCCGCAGCCATACGACAATCTTCAAGCGCTCCAGAGAGTGGTCATGGCGATAGAGGCTTGCCGGGAGTTTAAGTTTGAATGGACCAGTCACCAAGACATGTTGAGCAAATCTTTTCAAGACTTGATCTTACGCGGATTCGAAACGACTCCGGAAGAAAGAGGTGAAGCTGAGGGTCTGTTGAAATATTCGCGAGAAAATGTGTCTGAAATGTTTGAAGTCGGTGATATCCTGCTTACACCTGGCGCGCCAGGTGAGGCACCAAAAGGCATCGAAACTACGGGTAATTCAATTTTTAATCGAGCTTGGACCTTTTTAGGAGTAGCATGTCTGTACTTGCCTGTAACAACTGGCCCGCATGGGCTGCCAATTGGAATCCAATTGGTAGACCCGCATAACGATGAAAGGCGTCTGCTTTCTGCAGGGATATGGTGTGCTAAAGTCCTTGGGCTCAATAAGATCATTTAAAGATAATAAAATGTTAAATACCAGAAATAATGTGCTCATTACAGGCGCTGGCAAACGCATAGGAGCTGCCCTTGCTAAAGAAATGGCTGCAGAAGGGTGGAATGTGTGTGTACATTACAATAAATCCTTAACCGAAGCCCAAAAGGTAGTGAAGGATATCATTTCAAAAGGCGGACAAGCGACACCAATTCATGCGGACCTTGCTGATGCAAAGGCGCCAGAGAAATTAATAGTAAGATGTCAGGAAGCGGTCGGGGCCCTAAATTGCCTTATCAATAATGCGTCTATATTTGAGTATGATGAACTTGATAGCATTAACGCAGGTTCCATCGATCTTCATCATGCCATAAATTTACGAGCACCGCTTCTATTGTCCCAAGCCTTTTCAAAAAAAATTCCTAAGAAAGAAAAAGGCAACATAATAAACATTCTCGATAATAAAGTAATGGCACCAAATCCGGATTACATGTCCTACACACTCAGCAAAGTGGCGCTCAAAGGTGCAACCGAGATATTAGCAATGGCCATGGCACCACGTATTAGAGTCAATGGAATTGCTCCTGGCATTACTCTTTTGTCAGGCAAACAATCTAAATCGCGTTTTGAGAAAGCGCATACAACCAATCCACTTAAAAAGGGGTGTACCCCTGGACAAATTGCCGCTGCGCTAAAGCTTATACTTGACTGTCCTGCGATGACCGGTGAAGTCATTGTGCTTGATGGAGGCCAAAAACTACAGCGTCTCCCGCGCGACATAGCTTTTCTAACCTGAGTCATGAAAGTTTGTAAATTATGCCTATCACCGCTTCAAAATTTTTCCTAAAAGATTATGCCGTGCCGATTTCAATCGGCATCCATGACTTCGAAAAGACCCGTCGTCAAACCGTGATAATAAATATTGAAATGTATCTTGAAAACCCGACACCACAGCAAAGTGATTGCATTGACAATACTATCAATTATGATTTTTTAAGGTCTGAAATTGAAATTCTCACAAAGCAGAGGCATTTCAACTTACAAGAAACATTGTGCGAAGAAATTGTAAAAATAATAATAAGTAAAAATTTATTTAAAAAGATAATAGTATCTACAAGTAAACCGGATATATACAAAGACTGTAAGACGGTAGGTTTCGAGATAATTTACGAAAAGTAACACCCAAATAAGTATAAAATTTATATTTACTATATTTTATCAAAAAAATTCGACTTTCGTGTATATTATGATCTCTTGAATACTTTATCAATGCTGTGAGGCAAACAACCGGTTGAATACAAAATGGTTAGGCAAATCCAGCGAGTCTGCCTTACTGAATGCAAATCTTTCCGCGAGACGGGCACTTAACCGACCGTAAGCCTCTGGGCAAGTTTATAAATCATTTAAAAAAAATTAGAGTTAACGAAATAATATCGTGCCTGACAAAGTTAGTAGACATGCTAACATAGAGTATCTTTTGGGGAGGTTTAGAAATGGTTAAAAATGTTTTATTCATCATGTCGGATGAGCATCAACAGAAATCAAGTGGGTGCTACGGACATCCATTCGTCAAAACACCGACTATAGATGCACTGGCTGCGAGCGGTACTAGATTCACAAATGCTTATACAAATTCGCCAATCTGTGTTCCTGCGCGAGCCAGCTTTGCGACAGGTCGATATGTTCACGATATAGGATATTGGGATAATGCGCATGCGTATGAAGGGCGTGTTGAGGGATGGGGGCATGCACTACAAAAGGCAGGGATGCAGTGTCTTTCTATTGGCAAGCTGCACTACAGAAGCGAGAGCGATCCAACCGGCTTTAATGAGCAGATTGTCCCTTTGCATATTGTTGATGGTAAGGGGGCTATTGGCGGCAGTGTAAAACAGCCATTGGCTCCACCGATAACAAAAAGCAAACTGGCTTCGAATATTGGTCCGGGAGATTCTGGGTATATTCGTTACGATCAATCCATAATGGAAAAAACAGTAGAATGGCTGAAGACTGAGGCTACACGCCTTACCGACAAGCCATGGGCATTATTTTGTTCTTTCGTTTGTCCGCATTTCCCATTGATAGCACCGCAGGATTTCTATGACCTTTATCCTCATGAAATGCTTCCTCACCCCAAGGGTAATTATAAAGATTATCCGCTGCATCCATGGATAGAAAAGTTCCAAAAACTTCAGTGCCATGACGATTTCTTTACAGAGGAAAGTCGGAAAGTAGCTATAGCTTCCTACTATGGACTTTGCTCATACCTTGACTCTAACATTAATAAAGTAATTACAGCGTTAGAACAGGCGGGCCTTCGAGACGAAACACTTATCGTTTACACTGCAGATCACGGAGAAAACTTAGCGACAAGACGTCTATGGGGCAAATCAAATATGTATGAAGAGGCAGCAGCAATTCCAATGATATTGTCGGGGCCCGGCGTACCATCAGGCAAAGTAGTAAATACACCTGTCACTTTGGCAGATGGCTCTGCAACTATCCTTGAAGCGCTGGGCCTAACCGATACACACCCAGGTGAAATACGCTCGCTGCGCGAGATAGCAAACGAAGGTGATAACTTAGAGCGGGTTGCTTTTAGTGAATACCATGCAACGGGAGCAGACACTTCATCCTTTATGATTAGAAAAGGCCAATACAAGTACATTCATTATGTTGATTACGAACCAGAACTTTTTGACCAAGTGAATGATCCAGAAGAGGAGCAGAATGTAGCGAATGACCCCAAGTTTGCCAGTATTATGGAAGACCTTCAGAACGAGCTTTATTCTAGGGTAGATCCGTTAGCCGTAAACGATGCTGCTCAAGCATCACAAGCCGCTTTAGTAAAATCAGCTGGCGGCAGAGATGCCGTGTTGTCTAAAGGGACATTCCAAGGAACTCCGGCCCCAGGAGAAAAAGCAGAATATATTCAATAAGCTTTTTTAGGAGTCCAGCAAATGAAACCAATGAACGTGTTATTTATAATGTCTGATCAACACCAAGGTAAGGCTTCAGGCTGCTATGGACACGACTTTGTTCAAACCCCAAACATTGATAAGCTATCTGCCTCAGGCACGCGCTTTTCAAGTTCATACACCGATTCGGCAATTTGTGTGCCCGCTCGTGCGGCTATTGCTACGGGAAAATACGTACATCAGACGGAATATTGGGATAACGGACACCCCTATGAAGGTCGGATCAAAGCATGGCATCATATGCTAAAAGAAAATGGTGCCTCAGCCACTTCAATAGGTAAGCTCCACTTTCGAAATGAGACTGACAATACGGGCTTTGAAAAGCAAGTGATCCCGATGCATGTTGTTGAGGGTAAGGGGGATGCCCGCAGCTGCATAAAGCGGCCTATGACCCCACCCATGACGCAAAGTAAGACTATGACCGACATTGGTGCAGGGCAAACATCCTACCAGCATTACGATAACAAGATAGCAGACAATGCCTGTGAGTGGCTGCGTGTTAAAGCCGCTGACCCAAACACCGATCCATTCTGTGCCTTCGTCTCCTTCGTATGTCCTCACCCTCCCTATAAGGCACCACAGAAATTCTATGATTTTTATAATAAAATCGATATGCCGATCCCAAAACTCCGTGATCCTGACTCCGAGTATCACCCATGGATAAAATTATCTCAGTCTATGCGAAACTACGATGATTTTGTCACTGATGAAACTTTGCCTATGCTCATGAAATCATACTATGGATGTATATCGTATTTAGATATGAATATCGGCAGGGTTATTTCTACTCTGGAAGAAACAGGTCTTCGTGATAACACAATCATTATTTACACATCTGATCACGGCGAAAATTTGGGAACACGGCGACTTTGGCAAAAATCAAATATGTACGAAGAAGCATCTTTCATCCCGATGATACTCTCTGGGCCAGGGGTGCCGGCCGGTAAAGTAATTGACACTCCTGTCACTCTAGTCGATGTCGCTCCAACCATTTTGGATGCACAAGATTTAGAAGAAGTAAGCAAATCTCATAGGCTTCCTGGGACATCCTTACTAAAGCTTGTGCAGGAAAAAAATGAAGCTAATAGGTTTGCTTTTACGGAATATCACGCTGCGGCCGCTGAACGCTCAGTATTTATGATTCGCAAAGGAAAGTATAAATATATTCACTATGTTTCCTTTCATCCCGAATTATTTGATCTCGAAAAGGATCCAGATGAACTCAGCAGCTTGCACGAACATCCAAATTATTTGTCGACCTTAGCAGAACTGGAAGCCGATTTACGGTCCATCTGTAATCCGGAGGAAATTGACGAACGAGCATATCTTTCGCAGTGTGCTAAAGTCGAGGCTGCCGGCGGGCGTGCAGCTGTTATGGCACGAGGAAAATATCAAGGCACGCCAGTTCCCGGACAAAACGCTGAGTATCTAACCTAGGCAAGCGGGGGTTACAGAGGAAATTATCTTTACTGCTTTTCTAAAGGCGTTGATTTTTGCTATCAATCTTTTAATAATCATGGAACTTAAGTTTTTATTATACTAGGCTTACTAGCTAGGTGCATAATCAAGTTTGGCTAAGGTACTTTTTGGCAAAATTCAATCGAGGTATAAAGTAACAAAAAATACAATGATTTTCAGTCCTGCCTTTAAGCACCAGAGCGCACGACTAAAAGTCTATAAAGTCTTTTAAGATTTCCACATGTACCCATATTGTCCAGCAACAAAAAATATAACTCTAGAACAGGTTGAGACACCATCATTGCTGCTCGATATGGACGCTTTTGAACAAAACCTTGAAACCATGGAAAATGCATTGGCTGGTTCTGGTGTCGGACTGCGTGCGCATGCCAAGGCCCACAAATGTAGCGAGATTGCGAGAAGACAGATAGCTGCCGGTGCAGTCGGTATATGTTGTCAAAAAGTTTCAGAAGCTATTGTAATGGCCGAAGGTGGCGTAAGTGATATTTTGATCACTAATCAGATTGTTGACCCTGTGAAACTTCAAAGACTTTGTTCAATCGGGGCGAGTGTTAATCTGTCATTTTTGTGCGATTCTAGTGAGGTAATTTCGACCTTAAGTGCAGTAGCGGTATCGGAAGAGGTAACTCTTAATATACTGGTAGAAATTAATGTGGGTGCAAATCGATGTGGTGTCGATGCGGGCAAACCCGCTGCTTTACTTGCTTCAGAAATTGACAGAACTCCTGGCCTAACCTTTGCTGGCCTGCAGGCCTACCATGGTAGTGCCCAACATCTTGTTTCAGCAAAAGATCGTCAATCAAGAGTATTAGACACGATTGAGAAAGTTCAACATAGCAAAACTGAACTCGCTAAGCTGGGGCTAGATAGGGAATGGATAACGGGCTCAGGCACGGGCAGCTTTCCTTTCGAACGGGACAGCGGAGTTTTCTCTGAAGTTCAGGCCGGATCTTATGCCTTTATGGATAGTCACTATGCTAAAAACAAGGATGAAAACGGAAACCTTGTAGGCACTTTTTCACACGCACTTTTCTTGTTATCAAGTGTTATAAGCAATCCCAGACGCGGCCAGGCGTTCCTTGATGTGGGCCACAAAGGGCATAGCGTTGACTCAGGTTTTGCAACTGTGCCTGACCTTGATGGTATAGAAGTGACTGGTCAGTCTGATGAGCACACCGCATTAAAGGTTGGACAAAATGCAAGACCACTAGAAATCGGCCAAAAAATTAAACTAATACCGGGTCATGTAGATCCGACCTTCAACCTACATGATTGGGTTATTTGTATCAGAAAAAACAAGGTCGAGGATATCTGGCGCATTGATGCTCGTGGCCCTGGTTTTTGAAATTATTACTAGCGAAACATGGGGCGCTATTATTTTAATTCTCTCCGAGCTTGAGATAAATTGACTGGGCAACATCAAATAATTTTCGATCACCATTTCGGGCAGAAACAAGCTGTATGCCTAGAGGTAGGCCTTGCGGACCAGTGCGAATTGGGAGAGTTATTGATGGGGTGCCCAGCATGGTCCATAGCCCGTTGAAAATAGCACTGCCAGTAAAAGCATGGCCTTTTAGCGCTTCGCCCGGTGCAGACGGACATAGTACAGCATCATAATTTGAAATGATTTTATCAATTTTCTGTTTTAAAGCCTCCACTTCCGAAGTAGCCTTTCGATACTGCTCATAGGAGGTATCAACACCATTTTGCATGCGACCATCACGTAAATCATCACTGAGCTGATCGTGATGGTTCAACCGTTCCCACGCAACAGTTCGAGCAAATTCCCACCCAGCAATTGTTTTGTGAAATTTGTCAAAATCATCTTCAGCTGGCAATGTAAGTTTTGTGACACTCGCCCCCGCATCCTTGAGAGATGCAGACGCACTCTCAAGCATTTCATGGGTTGCAGCGTCTGCCTTAACCCAATTTGTTGTTGGATAATAAGCTATTTTTAACGTTGCTATATCTGGAGGCGATATTGATCGTATTTCCTCTTCTAATACTACTGATCTAAAAAGTGCTAAGTCATCGATAGATCGTGTTATTATTCCCACTGTGTCGAAACTTGGCGAATTTGGCAAAACGCCATTCCGATTTATATCTTGAAAGGTCGGTTTATAACCCACAGTCCCACAATAGGCTGCCGGCCTTATAACTGAGCCACCAGTCTGCGTGCCTAGTGCCATTGGGACCATTTTATCTCCTACCGCAGCAGCAGAGCCGGATGATGAGCCGCCAGGCGTAAAGGCAGGATTGAAAGGGTTTTTGGTTTTACCTGGAAACCTATGGCCAAATTCAGTGGTTACTGTCTTCCCAACAAGGATTGCTCCAGCAGCCCGCGTTATTGCTATGCAACCAGCATCACGCCCAGGTTGAAAGCCCTTGTGAATCGGTGAACCATAGCTGGTCGGCATATCATATGTATCTATTATGTCTTTGGCACCAAAGGGGACGCCAGCAGCTAGCGTTTTCCCACCGGATTTATCAATTGTATGTGCCTTCTCCAGTGCACCTTCACTATCAATATGCTCCCAGGCAAGCACATCATCTTCACGATCAAAAATTCTCTGTAAACAACTTTCCATCCAATTTACAGCAGTCAATCGTCCAGCCTCTATTTCCTTGAGACCCTCTGTTGCAGTCAAATGAAAAACTTCTGTCATTTTTTGTTTCCTTGGTTCAATAATAATTATCTGTCGATTGGCAATATCCCATTACGCAGCTCAGGAGTTGCTTCCTCATATGCATAGCCCACACGGAACCCTTCTGCCTCTTCGCCGGGAAGCGTTGTTATTTGTATCCCCATCGGCAAACCAAATTCCGCGTCATACCCTGTTGGCAACGTGAGTCCAGGAAACCCAATGAAATTTTGGAGGCCAACCAAATTTCGGCCTAAGCCAATAAAGTCGACATCTTTGCCATTTACATTAGCCACCTCTGTATCTATTGGTGCAGCTAAACAGGGGTAACCTGGTGCTAAAAGTGCCGAATACCCGCCCAATAAATCTGCCATCCTTCGCGAGAGAACTCTGCGCCGTTCAAGAGCATTGATATACATTTTGAGTGTTGTGTTCTTGGCGTTTAATATTCGTTCTCGTAGCCGTTCTCCATACTCATTTGGGTTTTTGGCAAACCGCTCACCGTGAACGTAGAAAAACTCCGCATCAGCAATTGCACGCCGACTGGGGTTGATTTCATCGGCAAATTCGCATGAAATTGTTTCAATAGTTGCTCCCAGATTGCGTAGGACATCGAGAGACTGGGCAAAGGCATCTAAAATAGGTCCATCTATTTCCACGTCTATAAGATCTGGGCAAACAGCAAGTTTTGCACCATTGATACCTAGCTCTAGCTTTGCACAGAAATCAGGCACTGGCATATCTATACAGAAAGGATCAGTCTTATCAAATCCGGCCATTCCCTGTAGCAGAATGGCGCTATCGCGGACAGTACGGGTCAAAGGCCCAACATGGTCCAGGCTCGTTGCATTTGGGAAGACACCATTAACACTTATTCGCCCATAGGTGGGCTTCAGGCCGACCGTGCCACAGATTGCTGCCGGCCCCCTCACCGAACCTCCGGTATCGGTCCCTAGAGCACCCGGAACCATCCGCGCGGCAACCGCAGCGCCAGAGCCCCCGCTCGAACCTGCAGGGACGCGGTTTTTATCCCACGGGTTTCTGCAGGCTCCATAGTGTGGGTTATTTGTGCAGGATTCCGCAGCGAATTCAGCAGTATTACATTTCCCGATTATAATAGCTCCGGCAGTCCGCAAGCGTTTCACACACTCTGCATCAGCCGTGGGAATATTTTCACGGAAGAA
>CESW01127373.1_pt1 | contig 11559 bp, 9 predicted proteins | sample 531171 | NCBI WGS metagenome assembly CESW01 (sample SAMEA2621859, study PRJEB7988) | marine metagenome | biome: marine biome (ENVO:00000447); feature: surface water layer (ENVO:00002042); material: "saline water (ENVO:00002010), including plankton (ENVO:xxxxxxxx)" | depth 5 m
AAAGCATCATTTAAATCTTTTTCATTTACCACACCTCCTCTTGAAACATTAATTATAATTGCATTTTTTTTCATTAATGAAATTTGATTATTGGCAATCATATTTTTTGTATCTTTGTTCAGAGGTACACTCATTGATACTATGTCTGCATCTTTCAAACCACTTTCTAATTGAGTTATTTTTTTTCCACCTAGTGATTTTATAGTTCCCTCATCAACATATGGATCATAAACATAAACTTGCATATCGAAGCCAAGACATTTTTTGATTAATTTTTTGCCTATTCTTCCAAAGCCAACTATCAAGATTTTTTTATCAAAAATTTCAAAATTATCATCTATGTCTAAATGAATTGCTTCACTAAATTTTCCATCTCTAACCATTCTGTCAAACATTTCTCTACCTTTGTAAATATTCAAAATCATAAACATAATATGTTCCGATGGTGATGTGGAGGTTGAATCATGTGTAATGAGTAAAGTAATATTATTTTCTTTACAATATTTGGTATCAACATTATCGTATCCTACTCCATGTCTCGCAATTACTTTTAAATTTTTACAATCCTTTAGTATTTCCGAGTCTAGAAATCCACGCCTTAATGTTACACCATCATACTTAGGTAAAACTTTTAAAAGATTTTCTCTCGATAAATCAGTAATAAGATCTACACTGAAACCTTTGTTTGATTTAAGCAAATCAATGCCTTTATTATTCATTTTATCTATTATTCCAATCTTAAACATACATTTATTGTTTAATAAAATTATTTTTTCTTTTCATAATTTAAAAATTGAGTAATTTCTTTATATTAACTATTAATTATATCAATTTTTGAATTAATTACTAATTGTAACACAACTAAAAAAAATTAATAATGAATAAGCTGAATTATTCTACAATCGACAATTTTAATAAGCTTATTCAAAAAGATAAATTTAAAAGCTTTTTATGCGCAGATAGCAAATATACATCAGAATTGATTTTTAAAAGTTTAAAAAAGATGGAAAAATTTTTTTAAAAAATGAAAAAAAATTTCTAACTGACTTTTTGAAATTAATTAATAGGGGCAAGTTAAATTATTAAAGATTTTTATAGTTTTTTTATTTTTGGTACGTAACTGAGCTTTAGTATTTCAAATTTGCCCTATTTAAAACACTATTGCTTTATTAATAGCAAATTGTAAAAAATGATATGAATGAAACTTTAAATTTAATTGGTAGATCTCATGAATTATTTGATGCAGATGTTAAAGCTTCAGAGGATGAGCTTAAAGATAAAGTGTCTTCATCAAGTTTTTTAGTTTTAGGTGGAGCAGGATCTATCGGACAAGCGGTAACAAAAGAAATTTATAAAAGAAAGCCAAAGAAGCTTTACATAGTAGATATTAATGAAAATAATCTTACAGAATTAGTAAGAGATATTAGAAGCTCGTTAGGTTATATAAAAGGTAACTTCAAAACTTTTGCGTTAGATATTGGTTCAGTTGAATATGATGCCTTTATTAACTCAGAGAAAAATTTTGATTATGTATTAAATCTTTCTGCACTCAAGCACGTTAGGAGTGAGGAAGATCCATTTACCTTAATGAGAATGATAGATGTAAATATCTTTAATATCGACAAAACAATTAAACAATCTATTGAAAATAATGTAAAAAAATATTTTTGTGTGAGTACAGATAAAGCAACTAATCCAGTCAATATGATGGGTGCAAGTAAAAGTATAATGGAAATGTTTTTAATGCGTAGATCAGCTAATATTAATATATCTACTGCAAGATTTGCTAATGTTGCTTTTAGTGATGGATCTTTGTTATATGGTTTCAATAAGCGAATAGAAAAGAGGCAACCAATAGCAGCACCTAATGACGTAAAAAGATATTTTTTAACTCCTCAAGAAAGTGGTGAGCTGTGTATGATGAGTAGTATTTTTGGAGAAAATAGAGATATTTTTTTTCCTAAACTTGCTAAAGAGAAGAGTCTTTTATCGTTTTCGAATTTAGCAATTAAATTTTTAAAATTGAGAGGTTATGAGGCATATATTTGTGACTCAGAGGATGAAGCAAGAGAGTTAGTAAAGACCTTACCTAAGCAAAATAAATGGCCCTGTTTTTTTTCTGCAAGCGATACTACTGGTGAAAAAACTATTGAAGAATTTTATACAACTAATGAAATACTTGATATGGATAAATTTGCAAACTTGGGTATTATAAAAAATAATTTATATTTTGATGAAGCCAAATTGGATAATTTTGAAAAATCAATTAAAAAAATTAAATCTAATATAACATGGGATAAAAATTCGATAGTAAATGAATTTTTTAAAATTATACCTGATTTCAAATATTTTGATATCAACAGGTATCTTGACGGAAAAATGTAAGTTTAAATGAAATTTAACATTGGTTATTTTGCTGATGGACCTTGGGGTCATCAAGCATTTATTAAATTGATAAATAACTCAGATATATCAATATCTTTTATATGTGGACGACATAAAACAAAAGATCAAATTTTTAAAAATTTTGCTAAGCAATACAATATCGATTATTTAGAACACAATAATGTAAATTCAGATGAATTCATCTCAAAAATAAAAAACTATAAATGTGATTTATTTGTTTCAATGTCATTTGATCAAATATTTAAAAAAGATATTATAAAATTTATGAAGCATAAAATCATTAATTGTCATGCTGGCAAGTTGCCATTTTATAGAGGAAGAAGTGTTTTGAATTGGGTATTAATAAATGATGAAAAGGAGTTTGGAATAACTGTCCATTATATAGATGAGGGTATAGACAGTGGAGATATTATCCTTCAGAGAAGTTATGAAATCACTGATTTAGACGATTATAGTACTTTACTAAACAAAGCCTATGTAAAATGTTCAGAAATTCTTTATGACGCAATTTTAATGTTTAAAAAAGGTGATGTTAAAGCTAAAAAGCAAATAGATTTTGATCCAGTTGGTTCATATTTTTCTAAGAGAAAAAAGGGTGATGAAATTTTAAACTGGAATCAGTCAAGTAGAGAAATTTTCAATTTTGTAAGAGCTATCTGCAATCCAGGCCCAAGTGCTAGAGCTTTTATATGTAATAAAGAAATGAAAATAAATCAGGTAGCGTATCTACAAAATAGTCAAATTTATAAATGTGAAATAGGGACAATAATCAAAAAAGAATATGATAGTTTTTTGGTAAAAACAAAAGATAGTTTTTTAAAAGTCGTTTCTTATGAATATGATGGGATAATTGAAGAAGGAAACAGATTTGAAGTTTAGAAAAGTATTAATCATTGCTGAAGCAGGTGTGAATCATAATGGCTCAATTAAACTAGCAAAGAAATTAATTGATGTAGCCGTTAAAGCAAAAGCTGATATCGTTAAATTTCAAACTTTTAGAGCAGAAAATTTAGTATCTAAAAATGCAAAAAAAGCTGATTACCAAAAACAAAAAACTAAAAGGAATGAGTCACAATTTGAAATGTTAAAAAAGTTGGAATTAAGTATTCAAGATCATCGAAATCTTATTTCTTATTGTAGAAGAAAAAAAATTTTATTTCTATCATCCCCATTTGATCTTGAAAGTATAAATCTATTAAATAGATTAGGTATTAAAATTTTTAAAATACCAAGTGGAGAGATAACAAATTTTTCCTACTTAAGTCATATTGGAAAATTAAAAAAAAAAATTATTCTATCTACTGGAATGGCAAACATGAGAGAAATAGCAGATGCTCTAAAAGTACTTACTGACTCTGGCACAAAAAAAAAAGATATAACTATCCTGCACGCTAATACAGCTTATCCAACCCCAATGAAAGATGCAAACCTAAAGGCTATGCACACAATAGGAAATAAATTCAAAACAGCATTTGGATATAGCGACCATACTTTAGGCACTGAGGTTTGTATTGCGGCTGTTGCGATGGGCGCAACATGTATAGAAAAACATTTTACATTAGACCGCAATATGAGGGGGCCAGATCATAAAGCTAGTCTTGAACCTAATGAGTTAAGAGCTATGGTAAAATCTGTTAGAAACATTGAATTAGCAAGTGGGAGTGGTTTGAAAATTCCTTCACAAAGTGAAAAAAAAAATATTAAGGTGGTCAGAAAGTCCTTATTTGCATTTAGAGATATAAAAAAAGGTGAATTTTTTACAGAGCAAAACTTAATAGCCAAAAGACCTGGGTACGGACTATCACCTTTTAGATTAAAAAAACTTTTAGGTAAGAAAAGTTTAAGAAGATATAAAAAAAATCAAATTATAAAATAATTTTATGAAAAAAATTTTATTTATTTCTAGCTCAAGAGCAGATTATGGTTTGTTAAAAAATGTAATAATTGAAACCCAAAAATTGAATAGAGAAACCTATTTATTAGTTACAGGTTCGCATCTTTCAAGAGAATTTGGTAAGACTTTTTCCGAAATTAGAAAAGATAAAATTAAAAATATAATAAAAAAAAAAATTTTAGATAAAAATTTTAAAGACTCAAACGTAAGTAATTACCTTATTAAATCAATCAAAATTACTAGAGATGTAATTAAAAAAGTTAAACCTGATGTATGCGTAATTTTGGGTGACAGGTATGAAATACTAGGAAGTGCTATCGCTTCAATGATATCGAGAATTCCAATAGCACATATTCATGGTGGAGAGTTGACCCTTGGAGCTTTAGATGATTCCATTAGACATTCAATTACAAAATTTTCTCATCTACACTTTCCAATACATGACCAGTATAAAAAAAGAATAATTCAATTAGGTGAAAATCCTAAATCCATTTTTAATTTTGGTGGATTGGGAGCTTACTCGATATCAAAAACTAAAGTTTTAAAAAAAGAAGATTTAGAAAAAATACTTAAAATTAAACTTAATCAAAAGATTATTTTAGCAACATTTCATCCTGTAACACTGGAGAAATACCAGTCTGGTAACCAAATAAAAAATTTAATAAAATTTCTTAATTCTTTGAATAATTATATAATAATTTTTACATCTCCAAATTTTGATAATGAAACACAAGTGATTAAAAAAGAGCTTATTAAATTTCTTAAAAAAAAAGAAAATATTTATTATTTTGACTCCTTAGGAAGTCAAATTTATATTTCTTTAATGAAAATTGCTTACTTGGTTATAGGAAATTCATCTAGTGGAGTATTAGAAACCCCAAGTTTTGGAACGAAAACAATTAATATTGGCAATAGACAGCATGGTAGAATAATATCTCCTAATATAATAAATTGTGATTACGATTTTAATTCAATAAAAAAAGCTTTTAATAAAATAATAAAAAGATCAAAAAAAGTTCCAAATCCATTTTTAAAAAAGAATACCCCTAATAAAATTGCTAAAAAAATATTGAATTTTAAATATGATTTAAAAAAAAATTTTTATGATATCTAAAAAAAGAAATTTCCCATTTTTAGACTTTAAGAAAACTTTTATTAAGTTAGATCAAAAAGTAAAAGATGCCTTAAAAAGTCTTAACCATTCAGGTTCAAGATTATGTATTGTAGTGGATAAAAAAAATTCATTTAAAGGGGTACTAAATGATGGTGACATTAGAAGAGCATTATTAAAAGGTAAAACTTTAGAGACCAAGATAAGACAGATTTACAATAAAAGTCCTTTAATATTAAAAGAAAATTTTAATAAAAAAGTTGTTTTAAAAAAATTAAAATTAAAGAAAATTGATCAAGCACCGATAATCAGTAGAAATAAAGTTATAGGCATATTTAATATTAATAAATCAATTTTTCAGAATTTAAAAATACCAGTTGTAATAATGTCAGGAGGTCTTGGATCAAGATTAAGACCAATAACATCAAAAATTCCAAAAGCATTAGTACTTATAAAAAAAATTCCAATGTTATCTATTGTAATTGATAATATTAAAAAATATGGATTTATTAATTTCACTTTGACCACATTCTACAAAAGTAAATTAATAAAAACCTATTTTAAAAACGGAAAAAACCTTGGTGTTAATATTGATTATGTTCAAGAAAATAAACCACTTGGAACCGCTGGATCCTTATCTCTTCTAAAAAAAAAGATAAGACAGAAAAATTTCTTACTTACAAATTGTGATGTTTTAAGCGAAATAAACTATAGAAGCTTACTTGATTTTCACGTTAAAAATAAAGCTGACTTAACAATAGCAGTAAAAAAACATATATCTGAAAATAATTATGGGGAGATAAGTACCAAAGGAATAAGAGTAAGTAATATTATAGAAAAACCAAAAAATGATATAATTATAAATTCAGGTATTTATGTATTAAAAACCAAATGTATAAAGTTTTTAAAATATAGAGAACATAAAGATATGAATGAACTCATAATGTTATTAATTAAAAAAAAGAAGAAAGTTATTGCATTTCCATTTTATGAAAATTGGTTTGATCTTGGTACTAAAGATCAATTAAAAATTTTTAAAAATTATTTAAATTAATGAAAAATTTAATAATTATACCTGCCCGAAGAAACTCAAAAAGAGTCAAAAATAAAAATCTTATCAAAGTTTTGAATAAGCCATTAATTTTTTGGACCATTAATTATGCTAAAAAATTTAATAAAAAAAATTATGATATAGTTGTTACTAGCGACTGTAATAAAATTAAAAAGATTTGCGATAAAGAAAAAGTAAATTTTTTAAAAAGACCCAAAAAAATATCTGATGATTATACCTCGATGCATGAAGTCATTCTACATGCTAAAAATTTTAAGAAACAAAATTATAAATATATGATTTTATTACAACCTACTTCACCATTAAGAAAGTTAAGTTTATTAAATAGATCAATTAAGATTTTAAATGATGAAAAGAGTTTTGACAGCTTGATACATGTAGCAAAAGACTCATCTTTTACTGGAGCTGTAAAAAATAAAATTTGGAAACCTGAGTTTTCTTACAATAAAAGATCACAAGATATTAATAATAAGTATGTAGTAACTGGTAATCTCTATATTTACAAAGCTTTTTTGTATTCAAAAACGGTAAAAATACCCAGAAAAACATATTCATTAATTTCATCTGATGAAAGATGGATTGATATAGATAACAAAGAAGACTTTAAAACTTTAAATTTTTATCTTAATGACACAAAAATAAAAAAAATTTTGGTTAAATCAGTCTAAAATTATGTAAATTTTTTAAGTTCTTTAGCCCAAATAGTAGTTGGATTGTTTTTATAAATGTTAGTATTTTCTAGGAAGAGATCTATGCTTTGTTGAATTTTTTTTTGTTTCCACCATTCAAAAATATTATCTTCTATATTGTTTAAATGTATCGCTAAATCCTTGCCATTTTTAAAAGCAATCTTATTTTTAAATAAAATATTCATTAACTTTTCATTTTTTTTTATTTCATACCAATGATTAGTATCTAACAACAAAAAAGTAGGTCCATTGATTAATGACTCTAAGAATGCAGTTTGAGGATAGGTTATTATTCTAATAATCGCTTGATCTCTTAACTTTTGATACTCAGAATTTGAAAAAATTATTTTATTTTTACCAACAATTTCTTGATACTTTTTATGTAGTTTCCATCCTGTATAAACTGTGTATGGTCTGATTAAAATTTTTTTATTAATATGTTCTTTTAAATTTTTAGTAAGACTTTTAATTTGATAATATTCAAAATTAATTTCTTCACTCATAGGTCCATTAAAAAAATGTCGAGGATACTTAGGGATATCTTTGCAAATAATTAATATTTTATCTTTTTTATTTTTATTATTTTTATTATTTTTATTATTTTTATTTAAAAAAAGACAGGGTAAACTAATTTGATTTTTTGAAACATCTTTTTGATACTTTAAATAAATAGTAGAAATTGAATTATTGTAATTATAAATTTTTTTCCCCGCCCCATATAAACCACCATGGTCTGCAGTTATTATCTTAAAATTTTTGTCTAAATTCTTTTTTTCTGCAAGCCAAGATTTAAAGATTGGATTATATTCGTGCATTGTATCAGTAACGACTATATTTGTTTTTTTAAGTTCATTTTTATGAAGTTTTTTAATGTCACTAAAATTTTCTATGAAAATTCTTGGTATATCATTTTTAATTTTTTCAAAAATATAGTTCTCAAATTCATTCTTACTTTTTGAAATTAATCTTAGCTTAAGGCGTTTTTTTTTTTTCAAAACTTTCTTTATTAGAAATTTTAATTAGATTATTTCTGTTAAAAACTGATAAACCCTTAAAAGGTAAAATCTTTAATTTTAAGCAAATTTTAATAAAATTTATTTTTCTTGTTCTCAAATTAATCAATGTTTTTATCTGAAAAATATTTGATATTATCTTTTCATACAAAATCAAAAAAAAATTATTTTTAATTTTTGTATAAATTTTATTAATAAATTTGTTTTGTAATCTAAAAACTTTATTCTTAAGTTTTCGTTTTCCTTTAGTTTTATCAATGAATTCTAAAATATCTTGAAATATTAAATGATTAAAAACATCATCACTGTAATTAAATTCATTAAATTGCAATGTATCGAATGACGGGATTTTTTTTTTTACTTTAATTTCGAGATAATCAAAATTCTTATAGGTTTTAGTAAGTTGATTTATTATTAGCCATCTAAAATAATTTGTTTCAAGATATAAATTTAACCATGGTTCAAGTAAAATTTCCCATTCTTTGTTAGAATAATTTATATTATTTACTAGGTTAAGCTCTTTACAAAGATTAGGAAAAAGTCTCTTTTTAAATTTAATTACTTTATTTTTAACTTTATATAAATTTTTATGCCAAAATTTTGCAACATAAAATATTTCTTTTTTTTTGTAACCTTTAATATAATTATTATTTATATTCCAACTAAGAATAATATTATTATATTTAGAACAATTTAAATTTTTTTCTAACCCTGAAAAGTGAATAATTTTCATAAATCTTTACAACATTTTATATTAGTATATGTTTAAGGGTGCAACATTTGAACTAAACCTTAAAACTTGAATTTTTAAATTTGTATGTATCAACTTTTAGAAACACTAGGATTTAAAAAAAAAATTTTTTTTTCAATTGTAGTTTTAATTTCAATTTTTGCCTCTATTTTGGAAGTTTTAGGCCTTGGCCTTCTAATTCCTATTATTTCAAGTTTGCTTGATGATACTTTTTACTTAAAATTTAATAACTATTTATTACCTTATGGATATAAAACATTCACACAAGATAGTTTTTTATATTTTTGCATAATTTTGCTGCCATCTATATTTATCTTAAAAAATTTATTTTTATTTTTTTTTCATTATCTTGAGGCAAATTTAATTTTTAAATCATTAAGAGATTTTTCAAAGAATATTTATAAGATTTTTTTATTTCAAAAATATGAATTTTATATAAATGAAAGCTCATCAAATTTTTTTACAAAATTAGGTAGTGAATTAATTATTCTTCAGACATATTTAATTTCTAGTGTTGTTTTTATAACTGAGTCAATAATACTTACTTTTTTAATTTTTTTTCTACTTTATTTTGTTTTTGAAGAGGTAATTATAATTTTTTTAATTGTTGCCGCAAGCACCTTCTTTTTTTACTTTTTTTTTTACAAAAAGATTAAAAATTTGGGATCATCACGAAAAAAATTTGAATTAAAAAAAACTAAAACAATCTTAGAAACTGATAGTGGTATCAAAGAAATTAAAATTTATAACAGGGAGAATATTTTTGAAAATGACTTCAATAGAAATAACGAAAAAATTTATGATTTTTTTAAAAAATATTATGTAATTCAGAAAATACCCAAACTTTTCTTTGAGGCAATATCAGTATTAACTGTATCTATTTTTCTTTTTGTCTTATTAAAAAATAGCAGCTCATCAGATATAATTGTGAAACTTGCTTTAGTGACTGGAACAATAATAAGAATACTACCTTCTTTGAACAAAATTATTCATTCTTATAATACCAGAAAGTATGCCATGCCATCAGTTAAAGGTGTTTTAAGTTTTTCAAAAAGATTAAAAACTAAAAACTTCTCTATTAACAATGATAAACAAAAATTTAAAGATAAAATTTTAATTTCAAATATTAAATTTAATCATAAAAACAAAAGTGGTTATCAATTAATATTTGATGATTTGAGTCTTAAAATTAAAAAAGGAGATAAAATATCAATAATGGGAGATAGTGGATCAGGAAAAAGTACTTTAATTGATATAATCTTAGGTTTTTTATTTCCTGAAAAAGGACGAATAACTATTGATGGAACTATTTTAAAAAGTCAGTTTTTTAAAAATATAATCAGTTATTGTCCTCAGTTGATATATATTTTTGATAAATCTATTGAAAAAAATATTTCATTAGAAAGTAATTCAGCTCAAATTAATATAAAAAAAATAAACAAATTAAAAAAAATTTGTTGTTTAAATAATTTTCCAAATTCAAAAAAAAATAAAGGTCTTTTAGGAGAAGGTGGACTTAAAATTTCTGGAGGTCAAAAACAAAGAATTGGTATTGCTAGGGCATTATATTTTGATAGAGAAATTTTAATACTTGATGAGTCATTAAATGCTATTGATTTAAAAACTTCAAAAAAAATTCTCAGAAACATACTTGAAAATTACCCACATTTAACTGTTATTCTTGTTACTCATAGTAAAGTATTGGCAAAAATGACAAAAAAAATTTATACAATCAAAGATAAAAAACTTAAGTTAAATATTTAATAAACCTATTAATGAATTTTGTAGACAATTCAAAAATTTCAGATTTTAAAAAACTACTAGATAAAAAAAAAAATCAAAAAATTTTTTTGATAACTGGTAAAAATTCCTTTTATAAATCAAAAGCTAATAAATTTTTTAGATTTTCTAAAGATAAAGTGATCAAATATTATTTTAAAGTCACTAAATTGCCAGAATTTAAAGAGTTATCAGTAATCTTAAAAGAAGTTGAAAAATTTAAACCAGATATAATTTTAGCTATTGGCGGAGGCGCTGTAATTGATTATGCAAAAATTGTAAGTATTGTTGATTATAGATTGTCAAAAAATTTAAAGTTTAAATTAGTCAATTATGAAAATATAAGCAAAAGAAAGATTTACCCATTAGTTGCTGTGCCAACTACAGCTGGTGCGGGTGCGGAAGCTACATCTAATGCTGTAATATATATAAATAAAATCAAATATTCTGTAGAAAACTCCCTTTTAATTCCTGAATACTTTTTTTTGTTTTCAAATCTAATTATTAACAATCCATTTAATTTAAAATCTTCTGCAGGTTTTGATGCAATTGCACAAGGAGTAGAATCTTTAATTTCTATGAAGTCAAATAAATCAAGTGTTTCATTTGCAAAAAAATCTTTAAAATTATCTTTGAATAATTATTTATCTTTTTTACATAAACCTAATAATGAAAATTCTAAAAATATGCTTTTTGCATCACATTTAGCTGGTAAAGCCATAAATATATCTAAAACAACTGGCCCACATGCAGTTTCTTATCCTTTCAGTGCAATGTTTGGTTTAGATCATGGACACGCAGTATCTCTTACTATAGAAAAATTTCTATTATTTAATTTCAAAAA
>CESW01147733.1_pt1 | contig 11541 bp, 11 predicted proteins | sample 531171 | NCBI WGS metagenome assembly CESW01 (sample SAMEA2621859, study PRJEB7988) | marine metagenome | biome: marine biome (ENVO:00000447); feature: surface water layer (ENVO:00002042); material: "saline water (ENVO:00002010), including plankton (ENVO:xxxxxxxx)" | depth 5 m
AAAAATCTCGTCCTCAGAATATACAACCGTTTTATTATTTCTTTAGCAAAATTCGCCTTATCCAAAGACAATACAAAAGTTTTGTTTCCACATTTAGGCCACGCAACTAAATCTTGAATTTTAAATATTTGTTTTACAGTAAACATAGAAAAGTTCTAAAATCAGGTTGTTAGGGTGCATTCTTAGCACTTGAATAGCATCTTGTTTATGCCATTTTTTTAGATTTTTTTGACCCATTTTGTCCCTAAAAAACAGGTCTAATAGATTAATAATTAGCCATGTAAATTATTTGATCTAGTTTAAAAAGCTCTCTATCAAGTTTGCTCATTTCTAGATCTTAATTTGAAGACATGTGCCTTTGTTGTTTTTGAATTAACCTTGCCTGAACTTAAATAAGTGCTCAGCTCCAATTTTTTCCTCCGCCTGTTGGAGGGCATACATAGAGTCAAAAAGTACAATTGGATTTTCTTCCATATCCTTAGTTACATCGGTGGAGTAAGCCGACTCTAAGTTTGAAATGATATCGGTTCTATCGTTAGGCAGCCACCTTGCGCTATGATAAGCTACCGGTGTCTTGATCAATTCAACATTATATTCTTCGCGCATTCTATGTTCAACTACTTCAAACTGTAAAACTCCAACTGTACCCAGAAGAAGTTCATTTCCTACGCCGTTAGGTACCTCAAATACATGAACCACTCCTTCCTCAGAGAGTTGTTGCAGGCCTTCTCTTAACTGTTTCCGCTTGAATGGGTCTTTAGTAGTTACTTTTTGAAAATGTTCCGGTGTAAATAGTGGTATAATATCAAACTGAACAGGATTCTTTGCATAAACGGTTGTTCCAATACGGAAATATCCAGGGTTAAAAATGGACACAATATCACCAGGGTAAGCCTCTTCCAGCAATTGCCGGTCATCCCCCATAAGGGTATGTGGAGTTGCCAATTTTAATTTCTTACCCGTATGAGAGATCACCACCTCCTGTCCTCTCTTAAACTTGCCAGAGGCTATGCGAATAAAAGCCGCGCAGTCTCTATGACCTGGATTCATGTTGGCTTGCATTTTGAAAATGAAGCCTGAAAATTCGTCATCCAGTTCTCTTTGCCCTCCTACCGAATATTCATACCTTTGTGGCGGTGGGGCTAAGCGTTGGAAATACTGTAGAAATACATCCAATCCAAAATTATTTAATGCACTCCCAAAAAAAACAGGGGTTACTTTACCTTCATTATATAGATCAAGATCCATTCCTGAGTACATGTCGTCAATGAGCATTAGCTCTTCCAAAAATGACTCTTTCTCAAGATTTGATAAATTACTTCTCTCCAATGCCTCTCCAGAGCCAAGTAAATCAGTAATAGCCTTTTTGGCTCCATGTTTAGCTTTTTCATAGACATGCACTTTCTTCGCCTGAACATCATAAATACCTTGAAACTTTTGCCCATACCCCATAGGCCAGCTAGCTGGTAGCGCTTCAATGCCTAGTTTATTTTCAATATTACTCAGTACTTCCAGGGGCTCCATACCCGGACGATCACACTTGTTTACAAAGGTGATGACCGGAACTTCACGCAATTTACATACCTCAAAGAGTTTTTCGGTTTGTTCCTCTACACCTTTTGCCACATCAATCACCATTAAACCCGAATCAGCTGCCACTAAAGTCCGTAAGGTGTCCTCAGAGAAGTCTTTGTGACCTGGTGTATCCAATAAATTATATTTTATACCATCCTTTTCGAAGCGCATGACCGAAGAAGTCACCGAAATACCCCGTTCTTTTTCAATAGCCATCCAGTCTGAAGCCGCATGTTGTGAGGCCTTACGGGCTCGTACAGAACCCGCTTCGTGAATAGCTCCACCATATAGCAACAACTTTTCAGTGAGGGTTGTTTTACCTGCATCTGGATGAGATATAATCGCAAAAGTACGTCGCTTTAAGGCCTCAGTAGAAATACACGTATCATCGGTAACCATTTTGCTCATGAAGCTTTGATTAGTTTAAAATGGATAAAATACGACCTTTTTCTGCCCATTCAAGCACCATAAACTTAATTTTAGTCACCCACGTCTTAAATATCCACTAAACTACTTTGCCTTCCACTAATTCCAGAAGACTTTTTAAATCTCGCACTCGATCAAGCTCTTCGTTCCGCTCATAACTATGCATTAGATTTCTGATACAACGTGCCAGAATATTTATATCGGAGGCTATCTTAAAATGATCTGGTTTTGGTGTGACATTGTTTTTTTTTAAAAAGAAATAACATTGATCATAACTTACTTCGGCCCCTTGGTCATAAGGGTCTATAAGTTGTTCTTCTTTTTCGCCTACAAAAGCTAACATAAAGTGAATAGGCATGTTCACACCAAAAACAGGTAATTGAAGCCTTCGTGCAATAAACATTGACACTAAACTAAGAGATATTGGTAAGCCTTTTCTTCGCTCAATTACTTGATCAATAAACCCATTGGCCGGATTATGGTAATCATTATTGTCGCCGCGAAAATTCAAATCCTCAAAAATAAATTTCATGAAGGTTTGCATTTCTTCACGCTCGCTTCGATTGTACCGCAAGCTTGAGCGTATCATATCGGCGAAGTGATCTAGCTTTTTTACATATTCAGACTCTCGTAATGTAGGATTGCCAAATCTTGCAAGTGTGAAAACAGCTCTTTCCAATTGCGCGCGATTGCCTATACCCTCAATTAAAACCTCTGCAAAATCTTCTTTTAGCGAAGTAAATGTAAGTTTATAAAGTACATCTTTCGCTCGTTTTTTTTCTTCCTTGTCCTTGGTTTGAATGCGTATCTGATCAAGTAAAGGTATAGCACGATCCCCCAACTGCATAAACCGAAGTTGAACTTGCTTCTGTACATAAGGATCTGGATCCTCCAACAAAAACATTAGTGATTCTATTTCTGAGTGAGTAGACATAGGGTTAAAATACTAAATCAAGTCGTTCAAATGTGTTTAATAATGGCAATTCTAAAACGTATATTTATAATGCATTGTATTACTATAATTAAACCTACATATGTCGCTCAACGTTTCTTCTGAAATCTCTCATTTAAGTGGGGTTATTGTTCACACACCTGGCCCTGAATTATCCTGGGTACATCCCAGGATGAAACATGAATTACTTTTCGATGATATTATATTTGAGGAAGATGCCCGAGAAGAGCATTTGGATATGATCCAGGTCTTTAAAACTATCATGAAGGATTCAAACCAGGTTTTTGAAATACGCACATTAATTAACCAATCCTTTGAACAAAAAGAAGCTAGGGAATACTTCATAGATCAGTTGATCAAAGCTTTTCCCAACCTACCATTGAACTTTGTTAGAAAAGAACTAGAAGCCTTAGATCCTTCTGATCTGTTGGTCTGGGCCATTGAAGGTTCTGATAGTTTTGCTAAACATATGGTCTCCTTATCCAGCCTACAAAATATTAGTGGAAAAGCTTTAGAAAATAAGTCAAGAGGATTAACCAACACACCCATTCATCCCGTTCCAAACCTTTTATTTACTCGTGATTTAGCAGCGGTAATTGGGAATCAAATAATCTTATCCCGAGCAGCTACCCCGGCCCGACTAAGAGAGTCCATTCTCATGGATATGCTTGTGCAATACAATCCCTTATTTGATTCATTTCGCAATTCCATCATACAACTACCGGCCGAACAGTATATTGAAGGAGGTGATATTTTGGTCGCATCGGAAGAATTAATTCTCATTGGAATAAGTGAAAGAAGTTCCTTTGCCGGAATGTTAAAAGCAGCTGAATCTTTAATGACTGGTGGAGTTAAAACAATATTGGCTATCGAGATACCCAAACAACGGTCCTCTATGCATCTTAACACCATCTTTACTTTTGCAAGTGAACATGAATGTGTCATCTATCCACCAGTTTTTCAAAAAAAAGCCAATAATGTAGTGGCATTAAAGAAACAGGATGAGCAGGTCGTGGTAGAATCTCGCTATCATTTGAAAGAGGCTTTAGAAGAATTTACAGGTAAGAACTACACGTTTATTTCCTGTGGTGGAAGTGAGGTGGTAAAACAGGAGCGGGAACAGTGGACGGATGGAGCTAATGTTTTTGCATTAGCTCCTGGGGTAATAATGGGATATGATAGAAATACTTATACTTTTAAGGCTTTAGAAGACCATGGTTATACCTATTTGAAAACTCATGAATTTCTAGAGGAGTATAGTAACAAAGATTATGATTGGTCTAAACATGATAATACATGCAATAAAATTGCTATAGGGTTTGAGGGGCATGAGCTGTGTAGAGGCCGAGGTGGTGCACGTTGCATGACCTTACCCATAAGTAGGATTCAGTAGGATACATAAGTCCCCAAGATTCAGCAACCAAACGATCCATAACCAATGTCTGAAATTCCATCCATAGAACACCCAGATAATACCATCTCATTACATCGATCTCATCAAGAGCGTTGGAACACAGAAGCCCCTAAACAGAAGAATAAACGGCCCACAACAAAGGAGCTTTTGATACACAGTATTCTTTTCATCCTTACCTTTATATCTGTCAGTATCGTAAGCACTTTACTAGTGGGCAAGGGCCTAGAAATTAAAATATTAGCAGGAATTAGCTTTCCATTTCCCACAAATGAAGACCTTAAAGCTGGGGCTTTATTTGCCTCTCTTCTACTTAGTTTTCTAACTGTTCATGAATTTGGCCATTACTTTGCAGCTATATACCATCGTGTATGTGTAAGCTTACCTTATTATATACCCTTCCCTGTCGGTATAGGTACATTAGGGGCTGTAATAAAAATTCGCCAACGAATTCAAAATACCAAAAGTTTATTTGATATCGGGGCAGCTGGTCCAATATCTGGTTTCATTATATCTTTAATCATCCTTATTATCGGTTTTTTTACAATGCCAGGGCCCAATTTTTTAAACGAATTTGGGGATCACCAGGCACTCATTGATCACTTTAATGAGTTTGGGTATTATCTCCCTTTACCTTCTTTGTTGGAAGGACAAATAGTATTTATATTTGGAGAAACACCACTATATAGTTTTATAGCCTCTTTTTTTCCCTCAGCCCCACCTATGTATGAAATTATGCATTATCCTTTTCTACTGGCAGGTTGGTTTGGCTTATTTTTCACAGCTCTTAATCTAATGCCCATCGGACAACTCGATGGGGGGCACATACTATATAGTTTAGTTGGCTATGAAAAACATCTGATTATCGCTCGTATTTTTTATGGGGGCTTAACTGTGCTTGCTGGTATAGAAGCTATCCCATTTTTTCAAAACTATTTAACTAATTACGGCTTTAATTCTATTGGACACGCTTGGGGAATTTGGGCTATCATACTAAGCCTGCTCATGAAAAAGGCCTACAAGGAGCACCTCTATTGGATGGGAACCATGATTCCACTTTCCCTCTTATTAAGTGGGTTTTTTCTGTATGTATGGGTTCCCTCATTCGCGCAAGAAGGGTCTGTTCTATGGCTTTTCTGGTCTTTTTTCACTGCATATGTGGTGAAAATTGAGCATCCACCTGTAGATTACGAAGAACAATTAAGTCCGGGACGCACAATTTTAGGTTGGGTAAGTATGCTTATTTTTATTCTTTGTATTAGCCTTAACCCGTTAACCTTGATCAGCTAAACTGCATTTGATTAGGTACTTTTTAAGAGCGGTATTTAAAACTAAATTAGGCCATATTAAGCTCTTTTTGGGCAATTATAAACCCATAATACCGTGTTGTACTCTTATGTTTTAACAACTGCATACAAAGGAAGAATTTAGTAAAAATGTACTAATAATTAATTTATGACCTATAATTTTAATTGAAGCTTCTTATTATAAAGGCTCCAAATACATTTCAACTGTAACCCTTAGTTTTCTTTATGAATACACCAAAAAGACTTGTTTCCATTTTAAACATATGCGCACTTAGTCTTAGCTTTATATTTTGCTCATCTAATAGTGATGAGCGAAAATCTGATGCGACCAGTATTATCGATATCGCCCCTCAAATTGATGAGCTAGTCGCTCAAGATAATTATACTGAAGCCTTAGAATTGTTAGAGGGAATACCAGAAAACCCCGAAATTCTAACGTTAAAAGAGATGACGCACTTGAACTATGGTTTATTCCTAGAATATCGAGATGCAAACATTACAAATATGAGGGATAAAATGAATAATGCATTGCGTGAATACGTAAAAGTTCTTCGAATTAATCCTAATAACGAAAAAGCCATTTCTGAGATAGAACAAATATTAGCCATATATGCCACTTTTGGGAATCGTGCTCCAGCAGATGATGTTGTCGAGGACCTTAAAGAATTTGGCTTTAAACTGTAAAATAAGATTAATCTAGCATGACTTTGAGTGAGAAAAAGAATAATACCTCCACTTTAAGTAATCAAAAAGCTTACCATGAGTATACTATCATAGAAACTTTTGAAGCCGGAATTTCACTTCAGGGGACCGAAGTTAAATCACTCCGTGCCGGAAAAGCAAATTTCACCGATGCTTTTGCACATATAAAAGGAGAAGAAGTTTGGTTGAAAGATTTACATATTTCACCTTATGATCAAGGCTCTTACATGAATCATGAGCCTAAAAGAGATCGCAAACTCCTTCTGCACAAAAAAGAAATACGAACTCTTGATAAAGGGGTACAACAAAAAGGACATACTATTGTTCCTTTAAAACTATACTTTGCCCGAGGCAAGGCAAAACTACAAATTGGACTAGCAAAGGGTAAAAAGCTATACGATAAACGTGAGAGTATAAAAGAAAAAGATGTTAAACGTCAAATGAAACGAAATCTTAAAAAGGGTGTTCGCTTCAAAACTTGAAGAAAATCATTTTCTGGATAGTATAAATTAATTGTATTAAAATAAGTGTCTAATATAAGAAAGAGCTCTCGTCCTTTCGGACGAGAGCTCTATATTTTGCTAAATACATCTATAAGCCGGATTCTGTATTTCAAATTAACATTTGAAACGACAATCATTTATCTAATGCGTTCCACCCGGCAACGTCGTGACAAGTAGCACATATTGCCTGCATGAACTTGCACCCCGTGAGGTTTACCAAGCCCTCTGTCTCACAACAAGAGGCGGTGAGCTTTTACCTCACCTTTTCACCCTTACTTCCGAAGAAGCGGTTTACTTTCTGTTGCACTTTCTGTATTTGCCGAAACAAATCCTCAACTACGCCTAAAGGAAAGGATCGCTGAGCACGGTACTTGTAGGTGTCCGGACTTTCCTCCCCAAGTGCCGAAGCGACCCAAGGCGATTGCCCAATGTATTCAACTAAATATACAAGTATTTAAAGTGAATCAGAAACTTAGCTGCTCTTTGGCTTTATCAAAGAATGCTTTATCAACTACGATACGTCCGCTATTTTCATCAAAAATTATTTTATTTTTTCGGCGAACTTCAACTTGTGTTTGTGGTGGTAAACTCATTCCAAAAGCCGCTCCTCTATCCATTGCAACCACAGCTATACCATTGTTTAGCCCATTTCGTAATCGATTGTAATTGCGAAGATATCGTGGTTCAATATTAGTGAGTACTTCTTCTCTCGCAACAACTAGCTGATCTTCTTCTTCCTGCGTACTACTCATAACCGAATTTAGGTTAGCTTTCATTTTGTCAAGATCAATACGTACATCATCAAGTTTCTCATCAATAATCATTTTTTCCGGAACGACTAACTCTTTACGCTTTTTAGCTTCTTCAATTCGAAGATGCGCTTTCTCAACAACTTGTTTTTGGACCTCAATTTCTTTGGTGAGAGCGTCGTATTCCCGATTATTTCTGACGGAAAGTTGCTGTTCTTCATACTTTTTTGCTTTTTCTGTGGAACTACTTATATCCAATTCAAGCTGATTCAGCTCAACAGACAGATTTTTATCTTCTTGCTCTAGTTTAGCTTGTTTGGCCTCTAGACGAGCAATGTCAGTTTCGATATCCAAAATATCCTCTGGAAGGTCACCTCTTAGCTGTTTAAGTTCATCAATTCTACTATCGATATACTGGAGATTTGCGAGTTGCTGCAGTACTTCTTTCATGTATGTTTTTCAGGTATTTGATGGGTTTTTAATTCTTGGTCGGACAAATATACGTTCATGGGATTAGTAATGCACTGAGTGATAAGCACATCAATCTGCTCAAATGCTTCACTGAGTTCATTTCTTAAAGCTTCTACCATTGGATATTCACTTTCATAATGCCCCACATCCAATAGCATAAAATTCTCTTTTTCCAGAAAATAATCATGATATTTAACGTCGGAAGTAACAAATGCTTGTACTCCTGCTGCTATGGCTTCTTTTTTCAGTAAACTACCTGAGCCTCCGCACACTGCAACCTTTTTTATGCGATCTACAGAACCAGAATATCTTATCGCCTTCAAATGAAGTGCTTTCGATACTAGGTGCAGAAATTCATTCATCCCAACCCCCTGTTCTGGATACTGACCTATGACTCCATAGCCATAATTTTTTGAGGGAGATGCCAACTGGGTTACTTGAAATTTTCCTTCCTTTAATAATCCTTCTTTTTTTAGCCCAGATTTTAGTTCTTTTAATAAATGCTGATCAATAGTGGCCTCAAAACATATGACCCCATCTGATCTGTTTTCAACATTGAAAAAATGTGCATTCTCTGCAGAGTAATAATTCAATAGTTTAAGAACAGCTTTTGGTTCTTCATGTGTAGTAACCAACCTTATTTTTCTTGAAATATGCTCGCTTGCCTTTAAAAAACGAAGCCTATCTAATCCGAGAGTATTTGCCAATGCAAATGAAACCCCATCTAATGCCGCATCTAAATTAGTATGAGCTACTAATAAGGCTAAATCATTTTTAATAAGTGAGTAGATAATTCGGCCTCGAGATTGGGTCGGATTTATACGCCCAATTTTAGTGAAAATAAGAGGATGGTGCGCAACTATGAGATTACATCTCTTTTGAATAGCCTCTTCAACAACTTCTTCGGTTACATCTAAACATGTGAGTATGTTAGTAACCGGTGTGTCTGGATTTCCAACAAGCAATCCAACGTTATCATAGTCCATTTTGACACTTGGTGGAGCCCACTGATTCAAAAAGGTAGATATTTGTCGGATGTGTAGACTCACTTACTTCCCTAATCTATGAGAGTGAGGAATCGGAAAGTAACTCATACAACAAGTGCTTGAGTACGTTAAGCACGAGCAGAAGGATATATACATCTTAAATTTCAGTACCAGAAATTGGTTAACTTCAATTAATAATTAGACTAAAAAATAAGGTTAATAACACTAAGTTAAAAGTAATAACATTTATTTATCCTACTCTATGTCTGCATTAAAAGAACAACTAGCCATATTAGAAGAATCAATTACGCGTCAATGTCTTGAGGGTGGGAGAAAAAGAGAAGAAATAACTTTGATAGCAGTAAGCAAGACCAAGCCAGTATACATGATCCAAGAAGCCTATGCGGCTGGTCAGCGCCATTTTGGCGAAAATAAAATGCAAGAACTGCAGGAAAAAGCTGAATCCTTGGACTATGATGACCTGCAATGGCATATGATTGGAACCCTTCAAACGAACAAAATAAAGCTTATTGCAGCTCATGTACATTGGATTCATTCGGTGTTTAAAGCAAAACAATTAAATGAGATTAATAAACGAGCTGGCCAACATAACCGGGTTATCAATGTACTTATTCAGGTGAATATAAGTGATGAACCGCAAAAAGGTGGTTGCAAAGCTTGTGAAATAGATGAATTGCTTATTCATGCGCGTACCCTTGACCATGTTCATGCCCGTGGCCTCATGGGTATGGCTAAGTTTACCGATGATGAAACTTATATTTCAAACACCTTTCAATTACTCCAAGACCTCCAGCAGCGTCATCTCGACAGTCATCCAAATTTGACCGAACTCTCAATGGGCATGAGTAATGACTATGCTCTAGCCTTAAATAAAGGGAGCACCATGCTACGAATTGGAAGCTCTATTTTTGGAAGGAGAACCTAAAATAATTAAGAACTGACTTTCAACCTTTTCTTTCTTTTTTCGTATAGTGTTAGGTACTTTAAATATTTAATTAATCTATATAATTATGTTATTTGGTTTACCATGGTTTGCCGTCATTGCTATTTTAGCTATTAGTGGAGGTATGATTTTTTTATATAAAGAAAAAGAGCTGGCACCTGAAGAAAAGAGTCTTTTTTATGTTCGCGAGGCCAATGGGCTACGTGGACATATCGAACGCTTACAACAGCGTATAGAACATTTAGAAAGTAAAGTCACCAAAAAGTCTTCTAATGAACTGTAAAATGATGACAAGTTTCTAAAAACAATGAAAAAAAAGCACTATGAAACTAACACCGCTTGAAATTAAACAGCACCAATTCGATAAATCACTTCGGGGTTATGATATAGGAGAAGTTGAAACATTTTTAGCCTTAGTAGCCAGTGAAGTTGAACAGCTTCATAAAAAAAATGGTGAGTTACAAGAGCAAATACAAAGTCTAAATAAAAGAATTACCCATTACGAAAAAGTAGAACAGGCGATGCACGAAACCCTGCAAACAACAAAAGAATCGGTCACCCAAAAAATGGAGCAGGCTAGAAATGAAGCTAAAACTGCAACAGATAGAGCTTATATGGAAGCCGAAAGAATAACTCAAGAAGCGCGCCAACAGCGCTCTTCAATACGGCAAGAGATGATTCGATTACTCGAACGCCGCGATGAGATGATTCAAAGCTTTCAACAATTTTTAGAAAACAATACAAGTATGGTTGAAAAGTTTGCAGCTAATAAATTCCATATATTTGACCCAATAGAAGAATCGAATTTATCCGTATCTAATTCAAATGAAGTTGGCCAAGATAAAGAAGGTTCCCCCTCTGCATCAGACAAAAGCATCAAAGAAGACAACATTAGCAACGATACCGAGCCTTCTGATGCATTTAATAATGACCTGAAAGAAGAATCTAAGTCTAATTCTTCTAGAAAAATGAAAAACTCCACAAACTCAATTCTAGATGACGATGATTTCATGAATACCTTCCTTGACGAATTAGACTAATCCATTTGCCATATGTCAAGTAATAAAATAGAGCAAGCTAGAACTCAACGCGTTGAGGCCGTCTCATTCATTAAAGAACGCCTCCCCATTAACCCAGAATATTTACTTATACTGGGAACCGGCCTTGGAAAATTAGCGGAAGAAATGACCATCGAATTAGAATTACCTTATAAATATATTCCGCACTTTCCTGTCTCCACAGTAGAAAGTCATACCGGAAAATTATTAATTGGATATTTAGGTGGTAAATCTGTGATGGCAATGCAAGGTCGGTTTCATTATTACGAGGGCTATTCAATGAACCAAATTGTTTTTCCGGTCCGAGTAGCCAAAATGTTAGGAATACAAACGTTGTTAGTAAGCAATGCCTGCGGCGGATTAAATCCTAAATTTGAGCGTGGCAATATCATGCTCATTAATGACCATATAAATTTCTTAGGAGATAACCCCTTAAT
>CESW01141208.1_pt1 | contig 11537 bp, 9 predicted proteins | sample 531171 | NCBI WGS metagenome assembly CESW01 (sample SAMEA2621859, study PRJEB7988) | marine metagenome | biome: marine biome (ENVO:00000447); feature: surface water layer (ENVO:00002042); material: "saline water (ENVO:00002010), including plankton (ENVO:xxxxxxxx)" | depth 5 m
AAAAAGCACGACGCAAAATTCGTTGAGTTCGCTGGATATAGCATGCCAATCCAATACTCAGAGGGAATTATAAAAGAACACAATATTACGAGAAATAAGTCAGGAATCTTCGATGTTTCGCACATGGGGCAATTATTCATTAAATATAACAAAGACTTAACAAATAAACTTCAAGAATTTATACCGACGGACCTCAAAAATTTAAAAATTAATCAGAGCAAATATTCATTTCTAATGAAAGAGAATGGTGGAATATATGATGATCTTATCATCACAAAGATGAATGATCGGTTTATGATTATCTTAAACGCTGCCTGCAAACAAAATGACCTCCAGATTATAAAAAATAAATTATGTGATCAAAATTTAGATATTAACAACGATTTGTCTCTAATAGCAATTCAAGGTCCTGAGTCCAAAACAATACTTGAAAATGTAGTTTCAAATGTATCAAAATTAAAATTCATGAATGGTGAAAACTTTTCTTTTCAAAATAATGAAATCTATATAACAAGATCTGGATATACGGGTGAAGATGGCTTTGAGATATCATTGCCTAATAAAATTGTAAACTCTTTTGTAGGAAAATTAATTTCTAATGGTTCAACTTTAATTGGGTTAGGCGCAAGAGATACTTTAAGATTGGAGGCAGGTTTGTGCTTGTATGGTCATGATATTAATGAAAGTACAAGCCCAGTTGAGGCAAACTTAAAGTGGGCAATTTCAAAAAACCGAATGAACGATAATTTCATAGGATCTCAAAAAATAAAGAAACAAATTAAGGAAGGTGTATCAAAGTTAAGAGTCGGCATTAAACCAGAAACAAGAGTAATTGCCAGAGAGTCAACAAAAATTTTTGATGAAAAAGATAACGAGATTGGAAAAGTTACTAGTGGCACATTTGGACCAAGTGTTAATGCATCAATTGCGATGGGTTATGTATCAAACTCTCATTCAAAAAAAGATACTAAGGTTTACCTGGAGGTAAGGGGAAAAAAAGTACCTGCTAATATTTGTGATTTGCCTTTTTATAAAAAAAATTATGTCAAAGCAGAATCTAATGTCTAATATAAAATTTTCAAAAGAACATGAGTGGATTTCAGTAGATGGAGATGTTGGAACTGTTGGAATTACAAAACACGCGACTGAGATGTTAGGTGATATAGTTTTTGCTGAACTTCCAGAGAAAGGATCTAATGTTGAAAAAGATGGAACTGCGGGAGTAGTAGAGTCAACAAAAGCTGCAAGTGATGTATATACTCCGGTAAGTGGTGAAATAGTAGAAATAAATCAATCAATTGTCGATGATCCGTCAAATATTAATAATGATCCAGAGGGTGGAGCGTGGTTTTTTAAATTAAGATTAAAAGATAAATCAGAACTCGTTTCTTTGATGAACAAAGAAGAGTACGATAAATTTGCTAAGGAGAGCTCATAATAATGTTACACGACACTGAGGAAGATTTTATAAAAAGACATATTGGAACTTCGGAGGAGGAACAAAAAAAAATGTTAAAAGTTCTTGGATATAACTCGCTTGATGAATTTATATCTAAAACTGTTCCAGAAAAAATTCTTTTTACAGAAGATTTAGAGATTGGTGAGCCTCATTCTGAATATGAAGCTTTAAGAAAATTAAAAAATTTATCAAAAAAGAATACTATATTTTCAAATTTTATAGGAATGGGTTATTATGGAACTTACACGCCAAACGTCATTATTAGAAATATTCTAGAAAATCCCGGGTGGTACACTTCCTATACGCCTTATCAACCAGAAGTTGCTCAAGGAAGATTAGAAATGCTACTTAATTTTCAACAGATGGTTGTTGATTTTACAGGAATGGACATTGCCAATGCATCGTTACTTGACGAAGGTACAGCTGCAGCGGAAGCCATGGGTCTAAGCTTTAGACTCGATAGAAAAGATTCAAAAACGGTTTTTATTTCAGAAAACTGTAATCCGCAAACTATTGAAGTTGTTAGGACAAGAGCTGAACCATTAGGTTTAAAAGTTTTAGTTGGAAGTGAGGATAAAGCAATTGATGAAGTTTCAGATTTAGTTTGCGGTATAATCCAATATCCAGGAACTTTAGGTGATATTAAAGATCCAAGTGAATACATAAGTAAAATTCATAAAAAAAATGGTAAGGCAATACTTGTTTGTGACTTGCTAGCTTTAACTTTATTAAAAACACCTTCAGAGTTGGGTGCTGATATAGCAGTCGGGAGCTCACAAAGATTTGGAATACCAATGGGTTACGGTGGCCCTCATGCGGCTTTTTTTGCAACTAAAGATGAATTTAAAAGGTCAATGCCAGGACGAATTGTTGGCGTTTCAATTGATAGACATGGAAACAAAGCTTACCGTCTGTCTCTTCAAACAAGGGAACAACACATAAGACGTGATAAAGCTACAAGCAATATTTGCACAGCACAAGCTTTATTGGCTATAGTTTCAGCAGCTTATGCAGTGTATCATGGCCCAAAAGGAGTTAAAAACATTGCAGAAAGAGTTTCTCAACTTACTAAGAACTTTGCAGATAAAATAAAAAAATCCGGATACAAGTTATATTCAGATTTATTTTTTGACACTGTTACAGTTTATACTAAAGAAAAGACTGAGCAAATTTTTAAAAATGCTCTTGATCAAAAGATTAACGTGAGAAAAGTAAATTCAGAAATGATAGCAGTCTCTTTTGATGAGAGAAAGAATGTATATAGAGCCAATCAATTATTAAAAATATTTAATTCGACTGAATCGATAAAAGATAATCCATCAAGAAGTTTACCAAATCTTCCAAAAAATATGCTAAGGAAATCAAAATATTTAGAACACCCTGTTTTTAATTCTTATCACTCGGAAACTGAAATGCTCAGATATTTAAAAAGATTAGAAGATAAAGATATTGCCCTTAACAGATCAATGATTGCACTTGGATCTTGTACAATGAAGCTTAATGCTGTTGCAGAGATGATTCCAATTAGTTGGAGAGAATTTGCAGAACCCCATCCTTTTGCCCCAGTAGAACAAATGGAGGGGTATCGAAAATTATTTACAGATTTAAAAAATTGGCTTAGATCAATTACAGGTTTTTCTGGTGTCTCGCTGCAACCTAATGCAGGTGCTCAAGGTGAATACGCTGGCTTAATGGTAATTAGAAAATATCATATCGATAGAGGGCAAATTAATAGAAATGTATGCCTAATCCCAAGCTCAGCCCACGGAACAAATCCTGCGAGTGCTCAAATGGTAGGAATGAAAGTTGTTGTTGTTAATTGTGATAAAGAAGGTAACGTGGATATAGGGGATCTTAAAAAGAAAGCAGAGCTTCATTCAAAAAATCTTGGAGCATTGATGGTAACTTATCCGTCTACTCATGGAGTTTTTGAGGAAAAAATTTTAGATATTTGTAAAATCATTCATGATAATGGCGGCCAAGTTTATATGGATGGTGCTAACCTTAATGCTTTAGTTGGTATAGCTAAGCCTGGCAATTTTGGACCAGATGTTTGCCACATAAATTTACATAAAACTTTTTGTATACCTCACGGAGGGGGTGGCCCTGGAATGGGACCAATCGCATGTAAAAAACATTTAGAAGTTTTTTTACCAAGTCACCCAATTGTAAAGGATTGTGGCCCAGTTTCAGGGATTGGATCTGTTTCTGCAGCTCCTTGGGGTAGTTCTAGTATTTTATCTATTTCCTGGATGTATATAAAAATGATGGGTTCAAAAGGTCTTAAGCTTGCCACTCAAAATGCGATCCTCAATGCAAATTACTTAGCAAATAAACTTAAAAACCATTTTCCAATTTTGTATACTGGTAAAAATGGGAATATTGCTCATGAATGTATTATCGATATAAGACCTATCAAGGCTGAAACAGGGATAACAGAAGAAGACATCGCAAAAAGATTGATTGATTTTGGATTTCACGCTCCGACAATGTCTTGGCCTGTAGCTGGCACAATGATGATAGAACCAACAGAAAGTGAAAGTCTTAATGAAATTGATAGATTTTGTGATAATTTAATTAAGATAAAAAAAGAAATAAACAAAATTAAATCTGGAGAATTTGATAAATTGGATAACCCAATTAAAAACGCCCCTCACACTGATTTTGAATTAGCTTCGGATGAATGGAAGCATAAATATTCAAGAGAAGAGGCTGCTTATCCATCTAAATATTTAAAAACTAATAAATTTTGGCCTCCAGTTGCAAGAGTAGATAATGTCTATGGAGATAAAAATATATTTTGTACTTGTCCAAGTATTGACGAATTTAAAGAAGATGCAGCTTAAAATTTAATGAAAATTGCTGTAATCGGATCGGGAATCTCAGGATTAAGCGCAGCTTACTATTTATCAAAAAAACATAGAGTTGATCTTTTTGAAAAAGAAGATCGATTTGGTGGACACTCTCATACATTATATATTTCCACTGACGATCAAAATGAAAAAAAAGTTCCCGCAGATATCGGTTTCATAGTTTTTAACAAACACACTTATCCAAATCTAATTAATTTTTTTAAGGAAATCGGAATTGAGATAGAAAAAAGTAATATGAGTTTATCATTTTTAGTTAAAGAAAAGAATCTAGAATATAGCGGGAAAGGAATACGAGGTTTATTTTCTTATAAAAAAAATTTATTTGATCTCAATTTTTTAAAAATGTTTTATGAAATTATCAAGTTTTATAACAAAAGTTCAAAATTAAATGATTTAGACGAAAATTTAAATCTTGGTGTATTTCTTAAAAGAGAAAAAATGTCTGATTTTTTTGTAAATTATCATATTTTACCCATGGTGTCTGCTATATGGTCAATGCCACCCAACAATGCCAAAAATATGCCGATTAAATTTTTTTTAAAGTTTTTCCAAAATCATGGTCTATTTAAGTTTAAGAATAGACCACAATGGTACACTGTAAAAAATAGAAGTATTGAGTATGTAAATAAGGTAATAAAGAAAATTAGTGGTGAACACTTTAAAAATTATAAGATTAACAAAGTTTCAAGATACAATAGAATAGTACGTGTTTTTTATGGAGGAGACGGTGAATATTTAGAATATGATAAGGTAGTGATCGCTACCCATGCAGATGAAGCACTATCTATAATTAATGATCCTACTGATGATGAAAAAAATATATTGAGTAATTTTAAATATAAAAAAAATTTAGCAATAATTCATTTTGATGATACTGTCATGCCTAAAAAAAAAATTAACTGGAGCGCGTGGAATACCTCAGTATCTGAAAATAACAATAGTTCGGTTACTTATTGGTTGAATCTGCTACAAAATTTACACATTAAAAAAAATATTTTTTTAACACTTAATCCTCACTTCAACATAGAAGAAAAACAAATAATTAATAAAATTCACTTTAGTCATCCATATTACGATCACAGCACCTTAAAAAATCAAAAAAAATTACATTTATTACAAAATAAACAAAATATTTTGTATTGTGGAAGTTATCATGGCTATGGTTTTCATGAGGATGGTATCAAATCAACGTTAAATATGCTTAAATTTATTAATGATTGAAAATTCATGTATATATACAGGCGAAGTCATTCACAAACGGTTTAAACCAAAAGAACATTTTTTTAAATACAAAGTATTCTCTTTACTTCTCGATCTAAGTGAAATTAGGTTTATAAATAAAACGATTCCATTTTTTTCTTATAATAAATTTAATATTCTAAGTTTTTTCGATAAAGACCATGGTAAGAGAGATGGTTCCGATCTAGTGATCTGGGTGCGAAAAAAATTAAAAGAAAAAAGGATAACTTTAGACGATATAAAGATTAAAATCCTTTGTTACCCTAGAATTTTTGGATATGTATTTAATCCACTAAGTATTTTCTTTATTTATAACAATACCGATCAACTTATTGCAATTTTTTATGAGGTAAAAAATACATATGGAGAGCAACACACATATATATTCAAAATTAAAAATTCAAATTCTCAAATTAAAAACGATTGTAAAAAAAAATTTTTTGTATCTCCGTTTATGGATCTTGAATCAGAATATTTTTTTAAGGTGTTGTTACCTGGAAATAAACTTTCTGTCATAATTGACCAAAGAGACAGAGAAGGTAAGCTTCTGTTTGCATCTCAAGATGGAAATAGGCATGATTTAACTCTAAAAAACTTATTATTATGCTATCTTAAACATCCTCTAATGAGCATTAAGATAATATCAGCTATACATTTTGAAGCATTAAAATTATGGTTTAAAGGGGTTAAGTTAGCTAAAAAAAAATTTAAATTAAAGAACAATACTAGTTATGAAAACTAATGCTTAATTTGGTATCAAAAAAAATAGTCTTTTCTGCACTCAGAATGATTAATTACGGAAAAATTGTCATTACCGACTATGATAAAACTTTAAACACTTTTGGAAATGATGAGACTCTTATTGTTTATATCAAAATAAATAAATCTGATTTTTATAAAAAAATTATTTCTTCAGGAAGCATTGGTCTTGCTGAAGCTTATATGAAAAATGAATTTGAAACTAGTGACTTATCTAAATTAATAGAGCTTACTGCGAAAAATATAAATATTATTTATAAATTTTCGGGCATGTTTGATTTTTCTTTTATCAATTATTTTAAAAATATTATTAACAAAAATACAAAACTAAATAGTAAAAAATATATTTCAAAACACTACGACTTGGGAAATGAATTTTTTTCCCTTTGGTTGGATAATTCTTTAACTTATTCAAGTGCAATTTTTGAAACTGATAAATTAGATTTAGAGGAAGCTCAAATAAATAAATATAAAAAACTTACATCTTTAATTCAACCAAAAATAGGAGACAAAATTCTTGAAATTGGATGTGGATGGGGAGGCTTTGCTGAATATATAGGTAAAAATCACGATGTTAAATTAGACTGTATAACAATTTCAAAAAAACAATACGACTATGCAAAAAATAGAATTTACAAGTCGGGTCTTAACGAAAAAATAAATATTAGAATGCAAGATTACAGAGATGTAAAAAATAAATATAATTCAATAGCCTCAATAGAGATGATTGAGGCAGTAGGTCAAAATTATTTAAAAAACTATTTTCAAATAATTAAAAAAAATCTTAGAGAAAATGGTAAGGCAGCTATTCAAGCCATAACTATAGACGATAGATTATTCAATAGATATAAAACAAAAGAAGATTTTATCCAAAAATATATTTTTCCAGGGGGGTTTCTTCCCTCAAAAAAATCACTTGTTGATTATGCAAATAAAACAGGATTAGAGTTCGATGAGTGCAATTCATATGGTATCCATTATAGTAATACTTTAAAACTTTGGAGAAATAAGTTTTCTAGTAGTTGGGAGCATATATCTAAACAAGGATTTGATAACACGTTCAAAAGAATGTGGAACTTTTATCTTTCCTATTGCGAGGCAGGATTTAAATCAAAAAATATAGATTTAATTCAATTTTCATTACTAAATAAATAAAATTATGAAATGCTATAAAACTATTAAATATATTTTATTGATTATGGCTTTTGCATTAGTTACAAGCTGTTCTAATAATATGAAACCAGAAGATTTTAAGGATACACAACCAAATCTATTAATTGAAGAATACTTTGACGGCAAGGTAAAAGCGTGGGGAATGTTACAAGATAGGGCTGGAAAAGTTACTAGACAATTTAAGGCTGATTTATTTGGTTCTTTTAAAGATAACATTATAACATTAGATGAAGATTTTTATTGGACTGATGGGGAGAAACAAAAAAGAACTTGGAAAATAAAAAAAATTGACAATAATAATTATATAGGAACAGCACCTGATGTTGTAGGTGAGGCAACAGGTACACAATATGGATCAGCTTTCAAATTTAATTACGATTTGATAGTTCCATTTAAAAATAAAAATATCAAAATTTCATTTGATGATTGGATCTTTAAACAAGACGATAAAGTTGCAATAAACAGAGCTACTTTATCAAAATTTGGATTTAAGGTAGGGGAGTTGACAGTTTTTTTTATGAGAGACTAATCAACAACTTTTTTCATACCTTTTTCCACTATCTTAAAATATAATCCATTTGGCATAACCTTTAAAACTTTCATAATTGATGTGAAAGATTTTGGAAAATGAATCTCAAAACTTTTATTTTTTGTTAAACCTTTGAACATTTGCTCAGCAGCAAATTCAGGTGATTTAATCATTGGCATCGGAAAATCGTTTTTATCAGTCATGGGTGTTTTAATAAAACCAGGACTTACAAGAGATATTCTTACATTAAATCTTTTTAGATCAAAGAATAAACTTTCTGCAAAACTACTCAAAGCTGATTTTGATGCACAATAAGCGCCTGCAGCAGGCAAACCTCTGTAACCTGCAACAGATGAAACAATAGATATATGACCTGCTTTTTTACTTTTATAATATTCGTAAACAGAATTAATTGAGTTAATTGTTCCAAAAAAATTAACTTCCATTATTTCTCTTACCTTTTCTAAATTTAAAGTTTTTTCAGATTTTGGATCATGAATCCCTGTGCAAAAAACTGAAATATCAATATCACCAAATTTTTGTTTAATTTCTTCAAATACATTTTTGCATTTAACACTGTCAGTTACATCCAATGGAAAAGATGTGATATTCTCATTGTTATCTGAGATTTCTTTTAATAAATTTTTTCTCCGAGCAGAAACAGCAACTTTCCAGCCCTCTTTCGCAAATTTTTGTGCTAAAGCTTTACCTATTCCACTACTTGCGCCAGTTATCCATATTGATTTATTATTCATTCAAAACGATATATATTATTAATATGCTTAAAAATAAATTTATATCTTTTATTATCTTAACTGCAATTACCTTTTCTGCTTCATTTATAGGAAGTATCGCGACAATTTCGTATAAAGAGCCTTGGTATTCATCACTTAATAAATCTTTTTTGACCCCACCAGATTGGGTATTTGCTCCAGTATGGACAACATTATATCTGTTTATGGCAATCGCGATTTGGTCTGCTTGGCATAACAAATATAATATAAATTTAGTTTTGATTTATTTAATTCATCTTTGTTTTAATACAACTTGGAGTGTAGTTTTTTTCGTATTTCACAATATTGAGTTAGCATTATTAAATTTAATAATAATTTTAGTCTTTATTATTATTTTAATTTTTAAATATAAAGACATTAATAAATTCAGTTTTTATTTAATGATTCCTTATTTACTTTGGAGTAGTTATGCATTATTTCTTAATTTTACTTTGGTTATATTAAATTAATATGAATGATATAATAGTAGTTGGCGGTGGAATTATAGGAGCTTCTACTGCATATTTTTTGTCTAAAGAAGGAAGAAAAGTTAAAGTAATAGAAAAAGACCCCACTTACAAAAAGGCTTCTTTTCCTCTATCTTTAGGAGGTTTTAGAAGACAGTTTTTTCAAAAAGAAAATATAATGTTGGGTAAATTTTCAAGAGAATTTTTACTAAATGTTCCAAAGGATTTAAAGACTAAAAAAAATCCAAATCCGACTGTAAGTATGGTTCCAAACGGGTATTTATTGCTATTTGGTGCAAAACATGCTGAGGAACAGTATTTGGCTTTAGAAAACCATAAAACCTGCAATGCTGGAACAAAAAATATTAAAGGTTCTGAGTTAAATAAAATTTTCCCATATATTAGTGGAGATGGCATAGAGACAGCTACTTATTCAGATACAAAAATTGAAGGGTGGATAGATCCTTATTTATTTCACAATGCTTTAAAAAATAAAGCAATAGATTTAGGAGCAGAATTTGTAAAAGGTGATGTAAAAAATTTAAATGAGATAAATGCCAAAGTCATTATATCAGCAGTGGGTTGTTGGACTAACGAGCTTTTAAGGGACATACCTGTTTACCCTCAAAAACATACAGTTTTCAAATTTAAATGTCCAAAGCTTATTCCTGACATGCCCTTAACAGGTGATTTAACAACAGGTGTTTACTGGAGACCAGAAGGTAAAGAATATTTAGCAGGTTCACCCAAGCCAGTTTGGGATGCAAAAGATTTAGAACCAGAATGGAATGACTTTGATGAGTTAGTATGGCCCGGTTTAGCGAAGAGAGTGCCTGCTTTTGAGGAAATTAAATTGACTGGTGCATGGTCAGGTTATTATGATTGTAATAAATTAGACAATAATGCTGTAGTGGGGAAACATCCAAAATATGAAAATGTTTATTTGGCATCTGGATTTACGGGAAGAGGTTTAATGCAAGCCCCTGGTATAGGTAGAGGCTTAAGTGAATTAATTACAACAGGATCTTACCAAACAATCGACTTGGGTTGTTTTTCAGTAGAACGAGTCCTTAAAAATGAGGAGCGAGTTGAGCCATACGTATTATAAGATTTATTTACCTATTTTTTTTACATATAATCCTAATGTTCCATTAAACAAAGAAACTGATAATATTACTAATTGTCCTTTAAAGGAATAAAACTCAAAACTTGGATAAAAACTAATAGCAACACTGAAAAATAAATAAGTTAAAACAAAAGGTTTTAAAAACTTTTTAATTTTCAACTTTATTTCTTTTTATATTTTGCTGCCTCTTCAGAGCCGCTTGTTGCTGAGCCTTTGCTATAAGAATGTGCACCCATGCCAGCCAATTGGCCATCTTTTACGATTAAATATTGTTCTCTGATAGGTGTTTTTTCGAAGAAACACTCTAAAATTTCTCTAACACCATCTGCGTATCTTGCCTGTGCAGACAAAGATGTACCAGAGGTGTGGGGTGTCATTCCGTGATTAGGCATATTTCTCCAAACATGATCATTTGGTGCAGGTTGAGGAAACCAAACATCACCCGCATAACCACTTAATTGCCCAGTTTTAAGCGCTTCTGCAATATCATCTTTGTTGCAAATTTTACCTCTAGCAGTATTAACTATATAAGCACCTTTTTTCATTTTACTTATCAAATTTTTGTTGAATAAATTTTCAGTTTCTGGGTGTAAGGGGCAATTTATTGTTACAACATCGCAAACTTTTACCATCGATTCTACTGAGTCATGAAACGTTAAATTCAATTCTTTTTCGACACTATCTGGTAATTTATGTCTATCAAAGTAGTGTAAATGAACGTCAAATGGTTTCATTTTTCTTAGCGCATCTAATCCAATTCGTCCAGCCGCAACAGTTCCTATATGCATACCCTCAACGTCATAACTTCTTTGAACTGCATCAGCAATATTCCAACCACCGTCATTTACTATTTTATGTTGATTATGATAATCACGTACCATTGAAACAATCATCATAACTATATGCTCCGCAACTGATCTTGAATTACAAAATGTAACTTCAACAACATCAATTTTGTTATCCATAGCAGCTTGTAAATCTACATGATCTGAGCCAATTCCCGCTGTAATTGCCATTTTCAAATTTTTAGCTTTCTTAATTCTATCAGCAGTTAGATAATATGGAAAGAAAGGTTGAGATATAACTACATCAGCATCAATAATATGTTTGTCGGCTTCACATCCATCTCCATCTTTGCT
>CESW01028483.1_pt1 | contig 11533 bp, 6 predicted proteins | sample 531171 | NCBI WGS metagenome assembly CESW01 (sample SAMEA2621859, study PRJEB7988) | marine metagenome | biome: marine biome (ENVO:00000447); feature: surface water layer (ENVO:00002042); material: "saline water (ENVO:00002010), including plankton (ENVO:xxxxxxxx)" | depth 5 m
GTGTTCGTTTGAATGCAGGTTCCAAGAACAAACAAAGGTTCGGGCTTTCCACCTACATGTAACCCTTTGCGCTGTCCCACGGTGAAGAAATGAGCACCGTCATGTTGACCCACCACAGCCCCCATGTCTGGCTGCAATGGATACGGTTGCGCCCTTGATGACAAATCGCTCTTCACGCGCTTGAAAACCTCATGTCCTTCATCGACCTCGACAATGTCGCCTCGTTTTACGGCTAATTTTTGTTGCAAGAATTCGGGCAAACGAACTTTTCCAATGAAGCAAAGCCCCTGAGAGTCTTTCTTATTTGCAGTAGGCAAATTGAGGCTGTGCGCAATCTCCCGTACTTTTTTCTTGTTCATTTCTCCCACAGGAAAAAGGGCTTGTCCAAGCTGATATTGATTCAATTGGCAGAGGAAATAGCTCTGATCCTTGTTGTCATCAAGGCCCGTCAAGAGATGGTGAATGCCATTGGTGTCCGTCAATCTTCTGCAGTAATGACCAGTTGCGACAGCCTCTGCACCCAATTTGAGCGCCGCTTCGAGAAAAAGGTCAAACTTGACCTCACGGTTGCAAAGAATGTCGGGGTTGGGGGTTCGTCCAGCTTCGTATTCCGAAAACATGTAGTCCACAATGCGCACTTTGTATTCTGCACTGAGATCCATGACTTGGAAAGGAATTCCCAAATGGTCAGCCACCAGCATGGCGTCATTGGCATCGTCAATCCAAGGGCACTCGTTGTTGATGGTGACACTCTGGTCATTCCAATTCCTCATAAACAGTCCAATCACGTCGTGACCTTGCTTTTGAAGCAAATGGGCTGCGACGCTTGAATCCACACCACCAGACAAGCCAACAACGACTCTCATGAAACAAAGGTAGGTGCGCAACTTGGTGCAATTGTTGGTTTTGGCACGGATTTCCCCGACCTTGAACAAAACCCTTTTGGGCGTGAGGCAACCCTCGGAATAAGCCTGCGTCAATCAAACGGCCAACGTCATGCACGAAGCAGAATTGCGCCCTTACATCGAAGCCTGTCAACTCGGCGAACGCCGGGCGCAGCGCTTCATCTTTGAGCGGTACTATCGCTTGATGTTCGGGGTGTGCCTCCGTTACATGTCCGATCCGGACAGCGTGCAAGACATTGTGCAAGAAGGGTTTCTCAAAGTGTTTAACAACATCGAGGGGTATACCTTCAAAGGTTCTTTCGAAGGCTGGATGCGTCGCATCATGGTCAATACGGCAATAGACGCCATACGTCGCAGAAATGCGGCGGGATGGGTTCTCGGGGACGAGGAGTCTTTTGAGCCGGCAGACGATGATGGAGAATGGGTGATGGAAGAGGAAGAAGACGTCAAGTTCACCGTGCATGATGTGTTGGATGCCATGGAGCATCTTACCCCCATGTATCGAGCGGTGTTCAACCTCTATGTCTTTGACAACCTGGGGCACCAAGAGATTTCAGATCGATTGGGAATCAGCGTTGGAACGTCGAAGTCGAATCTTGCCAAGGCAAGAAGAAACCTTCGAGTATTGTTGTTGACTCAAAAAGGAAAAGACCATCATGTCTAGTGATCATCCGTTTGACGACCATATGAAGAACACCTTTGACCGCTTCGAGCCAGACGTCCATGCGAATTGGAATGAATTCGAGCAGTCATTGAAGTCGTCCTCACCTGCAACTCCTTCAGTTGCCATGAAGTACACTTTTGGCCGGTGGGCAGTGGCCACAGCAGTGGTTGCTGGTGGGGCGTTGATGTGGGTGGTCAAACCCATTGTGGAACAGGCATTGACCGAGGACGCAACTGTGGAAGGCACATCTGAGCCTGTGGGAATTCAAGGCGATGTACAGTCGTTCGATGAAGCTTGGGCAGAATTCACAAGCATTTCCGAGGGTTTTGCGGAGGATTTGATGTCCGTCGAGTCCATGCCCGAGCCCAGCGATGAGTCGCAGTTTACGCAAAGCGAGTCCACTGCGATTGAATCCAACCTGAATGAAGGCTCCATGTCCAGCGGCATGTACGAGACTGCAGACGATGAAATTGTAGGGAACGAACCTGAGGAGGAACGCACCAATCGATTGCTTGCTGAGTTGCCCTTTGACGCTTCATTGCGCGAAGCATGTGAAGGTGTTGAGGTTTCATTCAATCTTTCTGGTTTGGATCGAACCATGAGTTTTCTGTGGAATTTTGGGGACGGTCATTTTTCGAATGATCCTGCCCCAAGGCACACATTTACTCGCCCAGGAACCTATGACATCACTTTGTCTGTCCGTCCTCAAGGTGAGGGCAGCATCAGCACGCGTACGATCCAAAACATGATTACTGTGTTGCCCAAGCCTGAAGCATCTTTCGCATGGGCGTTTCCTTCCACCGTAAACGGAAACCGTGTTCGTGTTCAGCTCAAGGACTTGACACCTGACGCGACTTCTTCGCAATGGGTCATCAATGGCGAGGGTTCGCGAAAGGGATTGGTGCAACTGGAAATTCCAGGGGTTTACCCAGTTCATTTGGTGGCAAGCAACCGACACGGATGCTTGGATGAAGCTCACCACGACATTACCATTGGTGATCGCCACGGTTTGTTGGCACAAGCGCGTTTTAGTCCCAACGGTGATGGATATTACGATACATTTTTACCTCATGGCTTAAGAGACATGGATGGAACTTGGGAAATGGTCGTCGTGAATCGAAAGGGCCAAGAGGTGTATCGCACCTCCAATGCGGATGAACCTTGGGACGGATCCTTGCCTGATGGGGATTCAGTCGTGGACCGTGCGACTTACACATGGACGGTGCGCTGCTTGGATTCAGACGGCACGCCAAGGCTGTTCACCGACCGCCTGCGCATCGAGCTCTAAAGTTGCTGACAGTGCTCTTGTTCTTTACGTGAACATATGCAGTCAAAAGGCAGACGTTCACGACACTCATTTGGCCTATTTTTACGAAGAATAGAAGTGACATGAACGTTCAACTTTTGAAGTCAACTGCAATTTGTGTTTTGTTCCTGTGCACAGCAGGGGGTATGAATCTTTGCGCTCAGGAGGGCATTGTCATTCCAATTTCATTGGGAGGAGAACAGGTTGTGGATTGCAACGCGGGTGAAACCATCTATTTCACAGACGACAACAGTGGTGGAACAGATTTTCAAGACCCTTACTCAAACCAAGATTATACAATCACGTTGTGTCCAAGCGAGCCGGGTGATGCTGTGCAAGTGAACTTCTTGTCGTTTGACATTCAAACCAACGCCAACCCCAACAACAATGACGTGCTGTACGCCTTCAATGGAGACAATGTGGGTGCTGATCTTGTTGGAGCTGGAACGGGAAACTCATTTCTTGGAGTAAGCATCACGGCATCCATTGACAATCCAACGGGTTGCGTCACGTTTCAATTCAACGTCAACAACAATGCCACAGGTGGTGATCAAGGTTGGGTTGCAGAGGTGTCTTGCGTGACGCCTTGTTCCTATCCGGAGGCAGGCATTGCTTTGGTAAGTCCTGCACCTTTTCCCGAAAGCGTCACAAGTGTGGGCGTGTGTCCTGACGAGGTTGTGACCTTTGATGCCAGTGGATCTTCGCCGGGAGCGCCAGAGTTTCCTGTGGACTCTTTGATCTGGAATTGGGGTGATGGTACAGTGGAAACCACTGCAGTCACGGATGGACTTCAGGCGGGACACAGTTACAATACGCCAGGAGAGTATATCGTCACACTGGTGGTCCAAGACATCAACAATTGCAACAGTACCAACCTGCTGCCGCATCAGGTGTTGGTCTCCACCATTCCGATTTTCAATACGGAGGTAACCACACCCTTGTGTGAGGATGCGCCAGGGTTTCTGAATGGAAACCCCGTTCAAAGCGTGACATGGACCGCTTTGCCGCCAGTCGGGGTCTCCGAATTGGCCGATCTTCCTGACGCGACGGGTGTCGCGTTCACGTCGGAGTTGTTCATTGATTTTTTTAATACAGAACAAGTCCTTGAAGATTGTGAAGACATCGAGTTGATCACGGCCAACATCGAACACAGCTTCATCGGTGACCTGAGTTTCTGGGTCACATGTCCCGATGGAACGGAGGTCTTGCTCATGGACAACGGGGCGTCAGGCGGTCCAGACCCGACGGGGTGCACCCCGAATGATTTGGGATTTAATAATCTCGGCATCGTCGATGTTGAGGGCTTCGATTATTCGTGGAACATGGATGCGGAGTGGGTATTGGATGACGCAAACAACCCTAATGCCGGCGATCCAATGCCGGCAGGCACCTATTTGCCATGTGGTGATTTGTGTGATTTTGTCGGATGCCCCTTGAATGGGATATGGACGTTCAACGTCATTGACCAATGGGCTGCAGACAACGGAACCTTGTTTGAATGGGGAATCGACTTCAATCCAGAGATTGTTCCAGGCATCACGACTTTTACTCCAGTCATTGGTCTCGAAGCTGACAGTTCGTTTTGGCACCCAGTGGATGAACTTGACAACATTCTGACTTCATCAGACCTCGGTGTTGTAGAAGTCAGTGAGGATGGCAACTACGTCGACCTTTTGTTTCCCGATCCAGGAACCTTTGAATTTGGTTACGTTGTATCCAACAATTTTGGCTGCACTTGGGACACCACCTTAACCATTGAAGTGATTGACAACCCTGGGACATTCATCACTGCGGGACCCGACCAAATTTTTTGCAGCAATCCCGTGGCTTTGTTGGGGGGACTCGACGACGGCGGAGCCTCAGCCTGTGGTGGTGATGCAGGCAGCTTTGAGCTTTGTTTGGGCAACAACGAGAATCAAACTTTCACATATTGTCCAGACAATCCCGGGGATGGAACCATGATGAGCTTAAACTTTTCTGGGGGCTTTTTGGAAACGTGTTGTGATTTCATGTCTGTTTACGACGGTGCCGACGCTACTGCACCACTCATCACAACGACAAATGGAGACTTTACAGGGGTCAATTTCATGGCGTCCAATCCTTCGGGGTGTTTGACCATTGTTTTGACCTCAGATGGCTCGATTGGATGTGGGTCAGGCAACTATGAACCGCTTGAATTCTGCGCGACATGTGCTGGAGGAAGTGACGTTTGTTCCTACGATTGGTTGTGGGAACCCGCAGAATATTTGGACGACAATACACTCGCTCAACCTACGGTGATTGACTTTGATGGGAGTCCAACAGAATTTACGCTTTATGTCGAGCCCGTTGGATTTGACAATTGTCAAGCGACAGACGTGGTGCTTGTGGAGCCGGGATTTGACTTTGATGTGGATTTTTCTCAGCCGTCTTGCTTTGCGAATGACGGGGTGATTTCTGTAGAAATTTTTGAGGACGCCAACGCGCCTGAAGGTCCATTTACCGTGGAGCTTTATGAGGCAAATTCAGGTTCAGCACCCATTGATGAGCAAGTTTGGGACAACCTCAATGATTTTTACAAAGACGATCTCGTGCCAGGGGATTACACCATTGTTGTTTACGACGACAATGGGTGCGTGTACAATTTCCCAATTCTCTTGGACGATCCGTTGCCTTTGACCCTCAACACTCCTTCCAATCAGGTCATTTGTCTCGGTGGGACGGCGACGCTCGAAGTATCTTCAGATCAAGACCCACTGAATGTCTGGACTTACGTGTGGGACAATGGTCTTCCCAATGGACCGCTTCAACAAGTTTCACCGAGTGTTTCGACCGGATATACAGTTCAAGGATTTGACGTCAATGGGTGTCCCACGCCTGAATACTCGGTAGGAGTCAATGTGCTGTCGGCGTTGAATGCCGACCTCGTGGCCTCGGATTTTTTATGCAGTGGGGAAGAGGCTTATCTCGATGCCTCTGCTTCGAATGGTGGTTCGGGTTCGGGATACACGTATACCTGGACTTTTGAGGGCAACATCTTAAATCAATCGGAAGAGTCCATTTGGGCTATGCCACCAAGTACAGGTTCGTATTGTGTGACAGTGAGTGACGATTGTGAAACTCCCCCTGCGACAACATGCTCTGAAGTCGTCTTGGAGAGCCCCGTTCCGATTGTTTTCTCTGCCGACACCACGGAGGCATGCGGGACAGGTACGTTCCTGTTCACCAATGAGACAGATCCGTCCTTGATCACTTCAAGCTTGTGGGCATTTGGAGATGGGACGTATGCCGGGGAGTCCAACACGGTGAAAACTTTCGGGCAGCCTGGGTTTTACGACGTCGCACTCACAGTGACGTCGATGGCTGGTGGATGTGAGTATACCCAAGTTGAGGAAGCTTACATCAACGTGTATCCCCTACCAGATGTCGGATTTTTTGCAGGACCTCAGCCGATTCGAGCTCCAGATACAGAAATCACCTTTGACGGATACTCTTCGGCCAACGTGGTTGAATGGTTTTGGACATTCAACACGTTTAACCCCATTGGATTCAGCTTTGAACAAGATCCTGTTTTTGTATTTCCTGCGTCGGAGGGAGGGATTTACCCCGTTCAATTGCAAATCACTGATGCCAACGGATGCGTGAATGTGGTGAATCGTCAAATCGAGATTCAGAGCATGTTCAATTTGTTCATTCCGACGTCATTTACACCCAACAACGACGGATACAACGATGCATTCTTCGTGGAAGGAACGGACATTGATCCAAATCGTTTTGAGTTTGAAATTTGGAACCGTTGGGGAGAACTGATTTGGAGTACGACAGATCCGACTGACTCGTGGTACGGCCAAGTTGGTGAAGACGGACAACACTATGTTCCAAATGGTCCTTACTCTTACCGCATCGAGGTTCACAGTCTCGAGGAAGAGAGCTTTCGGAAGGAAGTCTTTGGCGTAGTCACAGTCATACGTTAATTGTCAAAACGCATTGACAAAAAAGGGCTCCCTAGCGTAGACTTTTTTATCCAAGCGCCTCATTCATGGGCGGCGAGCAAAGCATCCATCGTTCCAGTGGCAACACTGTGATAATTGGGGCGGGCCTCTTTGTAGATTTCACGGGCAAAATCGGCCTGACCTGTTTCAACCAGTCCCTGGTAAATCGGCGTCAAAAATTTGCGGCGACCGACCTCAACCAGAAATGAGCGCAAGCGTTCGTAGGCTGGCGTGTACTGGCTTCGTACAGATTGTTCTAACCAGGCAAACAACACCTCGTTGTTGCCTGTGCTGTTAATGTCCCAAGCTGCATCAAGTTCTGCCAGACGTGAAGCTTCCGTATTGTCCGGCAGATTGGAGAGGAAGCGATAACGTTCTTGGTACAACCAATCGGACCAGGGGAGTTCGTCTGAAGTTGTTTCCCCTTGAATCCATGCGTTCAATGCGGCATCAACGCGTTCAATGCGGTCACTGGATACTTGAGGGCAGTTTGGTGGAAGCCCTTTGCCATCCACCCACGCAGAAACATTGACTTGATCTCTCAACCTTGATGTGTTGAGCAAATGCGTATTGAGGTACTCGAGAAAAAGGTCCGTATCCATCACTTGGAAAGCGTGGGTGGTGAAGTACGTCTTGAGAAAAGCATCAAAGGCCTGTCTGCCCACGGTCTCCTCGAGCAAACGAAGAAAGAAGTAGCCTTTGTCGTAGGCAATGGCCGTCATGCCGTCGTCGGGGTCGCGATCTTTCAGATGAAGACGAAGGTGCGTGTCGTTGGGATTCACATCCATGATTGCATCAACTTCGTCAACCAGGCCTTGGTAGCTCAAGGTGCTCAGCATTTCGCTGATGTCTCGACCATATACGGCCTCCATGATGCGTTGCTCGAAGTACACAGTGAAGCCTTCGTTCAACCAAAAATCGTCCCACGTTGCGTTTGTCACCAAGTTGCCACTCCAGCTGTGGGCCAACTCGTGAGCCACAAGGCTGACCAAACTGCGGTCACCAGCGATGATTGTGGGGGTTGCAAAAGTCAAGCGCGGGTTTTCCATTCCTCCAAAGGGAAAAGCTGCTGGCAAAACCAACAAATCATAGCGTTCCCAGGCATACTTGCCGTACAGTTCTTCAGCCGCCACGAGCATGTCTTCCATTTCAGAGAACTCGAATTGAGCGGCATCGATGAGGTCGGATGTGGCATATACACCAGTGTGTTCTCCTACGCTTCTGAACTCCACGTCACCCACAGCAAGTGCAAGTAGGTATGAGGGAATGGGTTGTTCCATCACGAAGTCATAATGTCCATTTTTGGATTTCTCCGTGGGATTGACGGCACTCATCAATGCCATCAAATCGGAAGGAACTTCCACATGTGCTTCATACGTGAAGCGAATCCCGGGGCTATCTTGACATGGCACCCACGTTCGAGCTAAGATGGCTTGACTTTGAGTGAAGAGGAAGGGTGCATCGCCCTCGACCCAAAGAAAGGCCGCAGCATTCGGAGATGTGGTGTAGGACACACGTACTTTTTGGGTCTCTGATGTGACGGGAATGCTCAAGGGCTGACCCAAAAAAGGACGTGTTGGCCCCAATTCAAAACGAGATTCCACACCATCGACAGTCACACCATGAATGTCCAAGTCCCGGCTGTCCAGCAACAATCGATTGGCATTGGCCGAAGCTTGAATGGTGTATGTGGCGGTAGCAGTGATTTGTCTGCGGTCAAAGTCAACCTTGGCATCCCATTTCAAGTGGGTGGTGATGGCTTCCTCTGGTTTGCTGAAGCTGTGGTGATCGGTGGCGCGTTTCATTTCTGCGACGAATTGAGATTTCTTAGGTGTTGAATCAATAGATGTCGAGCAGCCGATGGTCAAGAGCATCAGGGCACCGACAAATGATTTGAAAGTTTTCATCAATGTGTTTTGGCCCACCTAAGGTAGGTCCTCAGCAAGACATAAGCCGGAGTGCAGTCAAGACGGCTTGTGACCCGTGAGACCTCGTCCCACGAGAAGAACGACGAGCGTCCCCAACGCGGCTTTCGTCAACAACGGTGGAAGAAGGTCGATGAGGCTGTCCAGGAACGAAATTTCCACGGGGACGATGCCGCGTTGCCACATCAAGCCCAACAGGACAATGACGAGCTGACCAAGAACCAAGAGCAGGGCAGAGGCAGCGTAACGCATGTCTTTGACCTGTTCTGCCAGCCACCCTGCAACAAGAGCTCCAATGGGGAAAGCAAACAAGAATCCCGCCGTACTTCCAGTAAAATGAATCCAGCCTGATGCCCCGCCAGCAAAAACTGGCAATCCTATTCCGCCAACCAACAGATAAGTAAGAACTGCCGCAGTGCCCACCTGCCAGCCCCACAACACACCCCACAACACCATCATTAGGCTCTGAGGTGTGATGGGTAAGCTCCCTTGCAGGTTCCAAACTTGCGGGGACAGCCACCCCATGAGTGTCACGCCAATTGCCACAAGTAAGGCACCATCCACAGCTGTGGAATGAAGATTAAAATGTTGTCGAAACATGGAGCTTTGGTCAGTTTGCCTGTCGCGACTCTTGGTCGCGACTGAGGTCAAATGAAATGGTGTTGTTTTCCCGATTTACGTCGGCTTGTAGCCCATCGGCATCCAACGTGACACTGGTCAAGCGACCTTTCGCAGACATTTCCAGCGTGTAATTGACGTCGACCCACGGCCAATCCATTCCGAGAACTTCTCCTTCCTCAAGAGGTCGATGCCCACGCATCATGACAAGCGGGATGTGCACGCGGGAGTGAGAGCCGTCCTCCCAGGTCAACAGAACGTCCTGCGGCATGGGCATGTTGCCACGTCTGCCAAGTTCAATGGTGACTACGCCGTCCTCATTGACAACAGACTCAACGGCATAATCCACAGCATCAGTTGTGTGCATCATGTATTGAAAGTACCAGTCGAGCTCAAGGTCAGAGGCGCGCTCCATTTCCCGCTTAAAATCGTTGGGGCCAGGGTGCTTGAATGCCCAATTTTGGAAGTATGTCCTCATGGCTTCGTCGCGCATCTTTGGTCCCATTACAGCACCTAGCTGCTCGACGAGCACTTCGCCTTTGCTGTATGCTCCAACGCCATAGGCCCTGTTGGTTTTGTAATGGTCAGCATGAGTGATGAGAGGCTCTTCATTGCCGGACAAATGTTGCTTGATGTAGCTTGTGTAAGCCCATTTGTGCGGATTTTCATCTGGCGTCATGGGATCGGCAAAAAGATGGGCCATGCACCGGGATTCGGCCCAAGATGTGAAACCTTCGTCCATCCATTCATGCAAACTTTCGTTGGTTGCGACCATGCCTTGAAACCAACTGTGGGCCATTTCGTGAACGGTGACGCCTACCAAACTTCGAAGTGATCGCTCTCCCGTGATCAGTGTAATCATGGGATACTCCATTCCCCCGTCTCCACCTTGAATGACGGTGTACTCTGGGTAGGCATACTGTCCGACATCTTTGTTGATGTATGCCATTGCTTTGGCTGCATATTCGGAAAGTGCTGTCCAATTGCTGTCGATGTCTGGATTGGCTTGGTGAATGAGTCTGAGCGTAACGCCGTCAACGTCGATGCTCTCCTCGATGAAATCGGGGTCTGCAGCCCATGCGAAGTCGATGACGTTTGTCGCTTTGTACCGATGTACGGTTCCAGGAAGCCCATTGGGGAGGAGAGCTGCCTGAGTTGAATGTTGGACCCCAGTTGCTCCTAAACCGTAGCCTTGAGGCAAGTGGATTTTGACATCAAAGTCTCCCCAAATGCCATGGAATTCACGTCCTATGTAAGGGTTGGTATGCCAACCGTGGTGGTCAAATTCACAAAGCTTTGGGTACCATTGAGTCATGCTGTATTCAACCCCCTCTTTGTTCATCCATCCTGAACGTCTGATTTGACGGGGAACTTGCGCTTGCCAATTCAATTCAAAGGTGACAGATTTGCCAGGCTTGAGCACTTTGGGCAGAACGACTTCTAGAATGGTTCCATCCTCCTTGAAGTCTGCGGGCTTGCCATTGACTTGAACGGTCGCCACTTTTTGCCAACCCCACTCACTTTCAGGCAATTTGACAATCCGACTGCCTACTCGACGATCGGGATCGGAAATCGATCGAGAGCGCACATCCATCATGCTTCCGGGTTGAAACGCATTGAAGAACAAATGCCAGAAGACCTTCGTGAGATGTTCAGGGCTGTTGTTGGTGTACACCGCTGTCATGCTTCCGCTGTACTGGTGCATCGAAGTGTCGACCACCACTTCCATGTCGTAAGACACTTCTTGCTGCCAGCCAGGGTATTGTCCAATCACATTCGTGCTTATCGACAAGGCACATAAGGCCGCCAACATGGATGGTGTAAAATGCTTCATTGTGCTTGAGTCAGAGAGATGAACGCAAATCAAGCATTTTGAGCAGTCCGACAGCCGCTTCAATGCCTTTGTTGCCGTGCTCGCCTCCTGAACGTGCTGATGCTTGTTCTGCAGTGTCGTCCGTCAGCACACAAAACATCACGGGCTTTCCGGTGTCTTGATTCACACGTAAGATGCCGTGAGCGGCTGCAGAACATACGTAATCGAAATGTGCTGTTTCTCCGCGAATCACGGAGCCAACGCAGATCACACCATCGATGTCTTCGCGTTCGGCCAGCCACTGAGCTCCCAGTGGCAACTCAAAACTACC
>CESW01091397.1_pt1 | contig 11523 bp, 12 predicted proteins | sample 531171 | NCBI WGS metagenome assembly CESW01 (sample SAMEA2621859, study PRJEB7988) | marine metagenome | biome: marine biome (ENVO:00000447); feature: surface water layer (ENVO:00002042); material: "saline water (ENVO:00002010), including plankton (ENVO:xxxxxxxx)" | depth 5 m
CAAGAATAGCTGGTGTTAATATACCCTCATCTAAAAGAATTGAAATATCATTAACTTATATACATGGAATTGGAAAAGCTTTTTCTCTTAAAATATGTAAGTCTACAAACGTTGACACAAAGAAAAGGGTAAATCAGTTAAATGAAGATGAGATAATTAAAATTAGAGAGTTTATTGATAATAACTTTACTGTTGAAGGTGATTTGAGACGAGAAGTTTCAAGCAATATTAAACGATTAACAGATTTAGGATGTTATAAGGGTTTAAGACACAGAAATAAACTGCCTGTGCGTGGTCAAAGAACTCATACAAATGCTAGAACAAGAAAAGGTAAAGCAATTCCGATAGCAGGTAAGAAAAAAGCAGTATAATGGAAAAAAAAACACAAAAAGCAAAAAAAAAGGCAAAAAAAAATGTCCCCTCCGGTATTGCTTATATTAATTCAACTTTTAACAACACAATAATAACAATTACAGATCTTAATGGTAATACTGTTTCGTGGTCTTCATCAGGAAATAAAGGTTTTAAAGGTTCAAGAAAATCAACACCTTTTGCAGCTCAGCTTGCTGCTGAGGAAGCTGGTAAAAAAGCAATCGAACATGGGATGAAATATGTGGAAGTTATTATTAAAGGTCCTGGCTCTGGAAGAGAGTCAGCTATAAGAGCCCTTGGATCATCAGGTTTGAATGTAACAATCATCAAGGATATTACACCTATACCCCATAATGGTTGTAGGCCTCCAAAAAAAAGAAGAGTTTAATAACATAATTTAGATAAGGTAACACAAGTGATTAACAAAAATTGGAAAGAACTAATTAAACCCAAAAAAATTGTTTTCGAGAAAGGAAAGGGTAAACTTACCTCGGCAGAACTTGTTGCAGAACCACTTGAAAGTGGTTATGGTCAAACCCTAGGAAATATGTTGAGGAGGGTATTATTATCATCTATCAGAGGAGCTGCAGTTACTTCGATTATGATTGAAGGTGTAACTCATGAATTCACTTCAATTCCAGGAGTTATTGAAGACGTCACAGAAATTATTCTCAACATAAAACAGTTAGCTATAAAATTGAACGATGTTGAAAACACAAAAATTTATCTAAAAGCTTCAGGTCCAAAAAAATTAAGTGCAGGTGATATAGAATGCGGTTCTCACGTCGAAATTTTAAACAAAGATTTGCATATTTGTACAATAGATTCGAAGTCATCAATCAATATTACATTGAATGTTTCAGAGGGTAAGGGTTTCGTACCAGCTAATGTTAATGCAAAAGAAGACTTACCATTGGGAACAATAGCAGTCGATTCCTTTTTTTCACCAGTAAAAAGAGTTTCATATAAAGTTGAAAATTCTAGGGTGGGTCAGGTTACAGATTATGATAAGTTAGTAATGCAAATTGAAACTAATGGATCGGTTGTTCCAGAAGATTCTGTTGCATTTGCAGCAAGAATAATTGATGAACAACTTAAAATGTTTATAAATTTTGATGAACCTGAAGAAGAAAAGGATGTATTAGTACAGGAAGAATCTAGTCTCAATATAAATCTTTTAAGAAAAGTTGAAGAACTGGAACTTTCAGTAAGATCTGCTAATTGTCTAAAGAATGACGAAATTGTTTACATTGGAGACTTGGTACAAAAATCTGAGTCTGAAATGTTAAGAACACCGAATTTTGGAAGAAAATCATTAAATGAAATCAAAGAAGTTTTAAGTTCAATGACTTTAGAATTAGGTATGAAAATTGAGGGCTGGCCCCCTGAAAATATTGAAGAAATCAGAAGAAAACTTGAGGAGCCTTATTAGGATAACTGTATATGAGACACGGAATTTCTGGAAGAAAACTTAACCGATCAACTAGTCATAGAAAAGCATTGTTCAAAAATTTATCTAACTCACTTATAACCAACGAACAAATTATGACCACATTAGTAAAGGCTAAAGAGCTAAGACCTTTTATAGAGAAATTAATAACTATAGGAAAAAAAAATACACTACATTCTAGGAGAAAGATTTTCTCAGTTCTGAGAGACCAGAATAATGTTAAGAAAATTTGTGAGGTTTTATCGCAGAGATATATTAAACGCCCAGGCGGTTACACAAGAATTATCAAAGCTGGGTATAGATACGGTGATGCATCCCCAATGGCTGTTATTGAATTTCTTAATAGAGATAAAAACGCGAAGGGTAAAAAAGATAAAGATAGATTAGATACTGAAAAGATTCCAGAAAAAGAACAGCAAGTGAAAGCCGAAAGCACATCTAATAAAGACACACCAATTAGTAATGAGGTTAAAGCAAAAAATAATAAACAAGTAACAGCTGAAAATGCTTCTGAGAAAGATATGTCCAAGGAAAAACAGGGTAAGGCAAAAAAGTCGGAAGCAGAGAAATAGCTCCCGCATTTTTATGTTTGTTATAAAAAAACAAATAATAAAAGTTAGCAAAGACTTTCATGATACGAGGATAGATTATTGGCTAAAAAAGAATTATCCAAATTTTCATTATTTTTTTTTGTGTAAACTAATAAGAAAGGGAGTAGTGAAAATCAATGGAAGAAAGTGTAAACAAGATGAAAAGCTTAAAGAAAACGACCAAATCAAAATACCTAACATTCTTCTTAAAACCAATAAAACTTCTGAACAAAAAATTTCATCTCATCTCTCAAATTTGGTTAAGTCTTGGGTTGTATATAAAAATAAAGATGTATTAGTAATTAATAAACCTAATGGTATAGCAGTACAAGGAGGAAGCAAGATAAAACTAAATATGGACCTATTGCTTGATTCTCTGAAGTATTCTAATTTTAATAGACCTAAAATTGTTCATAGACTCGATAAAGATACATCAGGAATATTGATGCTAGCGAGGAACCTTGAAACAGCAAAATATTTGAGTTTACTTTTTAAGGAAAGAAAAATAAAAAAACTTTATTTAGCAATTGTTTATGGAGATTTATATAAAAGTTACGATAGATTGGATTCAAATATTACTTATAACGGTAAAGTTCATTTATCTGAAACACATTTTTGGAAACTAAAGTCAAACAATAAATATTCTTTGCTTCTTGTAAAACCAATAACCGGTAGGAAACACCAGATCAGAAAACATTTAATTACAAAAAAAATCCAGATACTAGGCGAAAAAAAATATATTCTTTACAATGATGAGTCGACGAATGATGATAGCCTGAACCTACACGCTTATTATTTTTCGTATTTTGACTCCTTAGGTAAATCTCAATCTTTCAGGGCGCAAATTCCTAAATCTTTTTTAGATAATTTGAAAAAATTAAAAATAGAATTTGATGAAAAAAATATTAATCTTGACCAATACTAATAATGCCCGAATTGTATTCAGTATCTAAGACTCATAACAAGTTTTATGTAGTAAAAAATAGTAAAGAAATAAGTTCTAATAATCAAAGATTTATGTTTAACAGCAAAAAAGAAGCTGAAAGTTTTATTTATAAAATAATGCGGTTAAATTGCGAAATTTCAACCGATTTGCTTACTCTATTTTATTATTCGGCAAAGTTAAGCAAAAATAGCACCAAAAAGATTATAAGACTAATAATTGAAAGATTAACATTCGATAATTTATTATATCTTAGTCCTAGTGACGAAGAACTAAATGAAATAATAAAAAAAAATTATAAAAAGTATGTTTATATATTTGAGAAAGAATTTAATTTAAAATTTAAGTTTATAAAAAACCCTTTAGGTTTTCAAAAAAAACTACCAAGTAAAAATTTTAAAACTTATTTAAATAAATTAAATAATGACCAAATTACCGTTTTTTTTAAATTTACACAACTTACAAACTCTCCTATTTTAACATACTTATTTTATGAAAAAAATATTGATATAGAAAGATTTTATTATTTAAGTAATTTTGAAGATATATATAATGAAAAAAAGTGGGGTTTGACTCAAGAAAAAGAAATTGTAAATAATAATTTAAAAAAAACTTTTAAAAATCTATCAAATTTCTTTAGACTCATCCTTTAATTTTATTATAATATAAAACTACCGAAGGAAGAATGTTATGTATGAAATTTTAAAAAAATTAAATGAAAAACGAAAATTAGCTATTGAAGGCGGTGGGAAAAAAAGAACAGAAACTCAGCATAAAAAAGGTAAACTGACTGCCAGAGAGAGAATTGAAGTATTGTTGGACCCGGGAACGTTTGAAGAATGGGATATGTTTGTAGAACATAGATGCTCAGAGTTTGAAATGGACTCACAGAAAATTCCCGGTGATGGTGTAGTTACTGGATATGGAACTATTAATGGGAAATTAACATTTGTATTTAGCCAAGATTTTACAGTATTTGGTGGTTCTTTATCGGAACCTCATGCAGAAAAAATTTGTAAAATTATGGATAAAGCATTACAAGTTGGAGCTCCTGTTATTGGATTGAATGACTCAGGTGGAGCAAGAATTCAAGAAGGGGTTGCTTCTTTAGCTGGTTATGCAGAGGTATTTCAAAGGAATGTCTTATCTTCGGGTGTAATACCACAAATCTCCGTAATAATGGGACCATGTGCAGGAGGTGCTGTATATAGTCCGGCAATGACAGATTTTATTTTCATGGTTAAAGATTCTTCTTATATGTTTGTTACTGGACCTGATGTAGTCAAAACAGTTACACATGAGGAGGTAAGTCACGAACAACTCGGGGGAGCTTCAACACATACTCAAAAATCTGGTGTAGCGGATTTAGCCTTTGAAAATGATATAGAGGCCTTATTCCAACTAAGAAGATTTATGGGTTTTTTGCCGGCTTCAAATAAAGAATTACCACCTGTAAGAAATTCCGAAGATCCTTCCGATAGAGTTGAACTTTCTCTTGATACACTAGTTCCTGACAATCCTAATAAACCGTATGATATGTTGGAACTGATTACTAAGGTTGTTGACGATAGAGACTTCTTTGAATTACAACCAGAGTATGCATCAAATATTTTAACTGGTTTTGGAAGGATGACAGGTTCTCCTGTTGGAATAGTAGCAAATCAACCAATGGTTTTGGCTGGATGTTTAGATAATAACTCATCGCGAAAGGCTGCTAGATTTGTAAGATTTTGTGATTGCTTTAATATACCTATAATAACTTTTGTTGATGTTCCAGGCTTTCTTCCTGGAACCTCTCAAGAATATAACGGTATTATTAAACATGGGGCAAAATTACTTTTTGCATATGCTGAGGCCACAGTACCTAAAATAACTATAATAACAAGAAAAGCTTATGGTGGAGCATATGATGTGATGAGCTCAAAGCATCTTAGAGGTGATGTGAATTTTGCATGGCCTCACGCAGAAATTGCTGTAATGGGCCCAAAGGGAGCTGTTGAAATCATCTTCAGAGATGAATTAGGTAATGAAAAGAAGATTGAAAAAAGAACTAATGAATATAGAGAAAGATTCGCAAATCCTTTTATTGCTGGAAGTCGAGGGTTTATCGATGATGTTATAATCCCTCATACAACAAGAACAAGAATATGCCGTTCACTTGAAATGTTGAAAAAAAAAAAATTGACAAATCCCTGGAAAAAACATGACAATATTCCATTGTAGATTTTAAGATGTTTTCAAAAATTCTAATTGCAAACAGAGGTGAAATTGCTTGTCGGATAATGAGAACAGCAAAAAAGATGGGTATTAAAACTGTTGCAATTTGCTCTGAGCCAGACTTATATTCGCCGCATGCTGTGATGGCTGATGAACAAGTTTTTATTGGAGGACTTTCCTCTGTAGAAAGCTATCTTGACATAAAAAAAATTAAAGAAGCAATTGTTCAATCCGCAGCCGATGCTGTACATCCAGGTTATGGATTTTTATCTGAAAATAAAAAATTTGCTGACGAAATTGAAAAAATTGGTGTTAACTTTATTGGTCCTCCCAGTGAAGCCATAGAAATTATGGGAGATAAAATTAAGTCAAAGAAATTAGCAAAAAGCGCAAATGTTTCAGTGGTCCCAGGTGGCTTAGAAAGTATTTCATCAATTGATAAGGCTATGTCAGAGGCAGAAAAGATGGGTTATCCCGTTATAATTAAGGCATCTGCTGGTGGTGGGGGAAAAGGAATGAGAGTTGTATATAATAAAAAAGAACTTAATGAAAGTTTTAATTCAGCTGTGAATGAAGCCAAGTCAAGTTTTGGAGATAGTAGGGTCTTCATTGAAAAATTCATAGAGAGTCCACGTCATATCGAAATACAAGTTGTAGGCGATAAGTTTGGAAATTTTATTCATCTAGGCGAAAGAGAATGTTCAATTCAGAGAAGACATCAAAAAGTTATTGAAGAAGCTCCCAGTACTTTTGTTGATAATAATCTTAGAAAAAAGATGGCCAGTCAAGCTATAGATTTAGCTAAATCAGTAGGATATTTTTCCGCAGGTACAGTTGAGTTTGTTGTAGATAAGAATAAGAATTTTTATTTTTTAGAGATGAATACCAGACTTCAGGTTGAACATCCAGTAACTGAGTTAATTACAGGTATTGATATTGTTGAACTCATGATCAAAATTGCTTCCAATGAAAAAATGAATATCAAACAAGATAAAATAAATTTTAATGGCTCTGCAATTGAAGCAAGAATATATGCAGAAGATTCTTCACGAAATTTCCTTCCTTCGATAGGCCGCTTAACAAGGTATATTGAACCTAAAACAAAAAACATAAGAATTGATTCAGGAGTTGTGGAAGGATCTGAAATCAGTATGTTTTATGATCCTATGATTTCAAAATTGTGTGTTCATTCAGAAAACAGACAAACTAGTATAAAAACGATGATAAATGCTCTGGATAGATATTTGATTAATGGTGTTAAAACGAATAAGGACTTTCTTTCAAGTATTTTGCATAACCAAAAATTTAATAAAGGGGAAACAACTACTGATTTTATACAAAAAATATATCCTGATGGTTACGATTCTGAACAAAATACAGATAATCCAGATGACAATATCATCTCAATAGCAACATTTATTCATTACAAATATATGATGAGAGCTGCATCAATTTCAAACCAAGTAAAAGGTTTTGAAAGGCTAATCCCCGATGAATGGAACGTGATAACAAAAAATTCTTCTACGAAAACTAAGATAACTTTTAATAATTATAATCAGAACTATGACATATTAGTTAATAATAAATATTTAAAAATTAAAAGTAACTGGAGAATTGGATTTCCATTATTATCAGCCTTAATTGAAAACAAGTTATCATATTTTGAGATAAACAGAAACGGTCCAAATTACTGCATAATTCACAAAGGAAGGAAATATGATGTCCTTGTGCTGTCAAATAGGCACAAAGACCTAAACTCTTTGATGCTTGAAAGAAAGAAGCAAGATACTTCTAAATTTCTTTTGTCTCCAATGCCAGGTCTATTGGTATCAATCTTGGTAAAAGAAGGACAAAAAGTACAAGAGTCTGAGCCTTTAGCAGTTATCGAAGCAATGAAAATGGAAAATATTCTTAGAGCAGAGAAGGAATGTAAAGTTAAGGATATTTTGACTAAGGAGGGCGATAGTTTAGTCGTTGACCAAAAAATCATTGAGTTTTTTTAGTTATTGGCGGTCGTGGCGGAATTGGTAGACGCGCAACGTTGAGGTCGTTGTGAGATATTATTCTCGTGGAAGTTCAAGTCTTCTCGACCGCACCATGAAAGAGTAAGTACCTTTTTATGAGCCTTTATTAATTAATCAAACATAATCTTAATATCTTCCAATCTTTCTATATTTTAAATTTTCAATTTTTTAAAATTAAACTGGGGTTTTTCTTGAATAATATCAATAATTTTATTTTTCAATCATTATAAGAAATTGAATTTTATTAATAAACTTTTAATTGATTTCAGTTTCAGTGACTGTAATTTTAACTGTTGAGCCAAAAAGGGTTTTTGACTCAATAATAATTGATGCGATACGAGATTCATTTACATAATTTAAGAGACTTGAATCTGCTTGCACTTCAGAGAGTTTCTTCCAACCAAACTTTGGAAGTTCGTTTCTAAAAAAATCAAAAATTTCAAGTTGTTTTTTTGTTGATTGAAATGTGAGTCTTCCAAGCCATAACTGTTTTTTTGAAATAATAATTGAATTTTGTTGATCAAGTGTTGAACCAACTGGAATTGGGATGTCGTCAAATTGTGCAAAATTTAGTTCTAAGCCGTCTTCTGATTCAGGTCCTTTAATTGGAACCAATCTTTCCCCTGTGCAAGAAGCAAGTAAATAAGAAAATATTAAAAAGAAGAGACAATAAAAATGTTTAAAAAACATATGAAAAATAATACTTTTTTTTTGATATACTATTATTATATTAAATATATGAAAAATATACTTGTTTTTTTTTTAATTATGTTTTTTTTTAACCAAACTTCATCTGAAGACAAAAATTTTTATGACTTTTCTGTTCCCTCAATAGAGGGTAAGTCTATTCCTTTGAATTCTTTTAATAATAAGGTAGTACTTCTTGTAAATACTGCTTCTAAATGTGGTTTTACCCCGCAATATGCTGGTTTGCAAACACTTTATGACCGTTATAAAAATGACGGGTTTGTTGTTTTAGGTGTTCCCTCAAATGATTTTAATCAGGAACTTAGCCAAGACCAGCAAGTAAAAGAGTTTTGTGAAATAAGATTTGGAGTAAACTTTCCATTAACCAAAATTCTAAATGTAAGGGGTGAAGATGCCCATCCTTTATACAAATGGATAGCTCAAAATGTTTCTGTTATTGGAACACCAAGATGGAATTTTCACAAATACTTAATTGGTAAAGATGGGAACGTGGTGAATTGGTATTCATCAATGACCAGTCCGTCATCAGAGACCCTAATAAAAGAAATCGAAACAGCTCTATATTAGAATTTTGGACAAATCCAATTAAAGTATGTATATTCAATTATGCTTATTGAAATATCTAATTCAGTTTTATTAATAGTTGATATACAGGAAAAACTCTTTTCAAAAATTAAAAACAATGAGATAATTAAAAAAAATTCCATTATACTTTCCAAAACCTTTAAACTCTTAAATCTTCCTATTTACTTAACTGAGCAATACCCAAACGGACTGGGTAAAACGATTAATTCATTGGCTAATGAACTAAAAAAAATTTCATACTTTGAAAAAAGTAGTTTCTCATGTGCCGCCGAGAGTTTATTAACACAAAGTTTACAAAATCAAAAAAGGAATCAAATTTTAATTTCGGGTATAGAGACACATATTTGTGTTTTGCAATCAGTTTTTGATCTAAAGCAAAAAGGGTTTGAACCTTTTGTAATACAAGATGCCGTAGGAAGTAGAAATCAAAATGATCATAATTTAGCACTGAAAAGATTCTCAAATTTTGATGTAAACATTTGCACAACTGAAATGGTGGTGTTTGAGCTTCTTAGGAATTCCAAACACCCAAAATTCAGAGAAATCAGTCAGCTAATTAAATGAAAAATAATTCTTAAACTGAATAATACATCTTAAATTCAACTGGATGAGGTGTATGTTCAAGCTGAAGAACCTCGTCCATTTTTAGTGCAATGTAAGCGTCAATTAGGTTATCATTAAAAACTCCTCCAGCTTTAAGAAAATCTCTATCCTTATCAAGAGAATCAAGAGCTTCTCTAAGACTTCCACAAACTGTTGGTACACCTTTAAGTTCCTCTTCAGAAAGTGCATATAGATCTTTATCCATGGCTTCTCCAGGATGTATTTTATTTTTAATACCATCTAATCCAGCCATCAACATTGATGCAAATGTAAAATATGGGTTTCCAGAGGCGTCCCCAAATCTTACCTCAAATCTCGCAGCTTTTGGGCTGCTAACATATGGAACCCTGCAAGCCGCAGATCTATTTCTGAAAGAATAGGCTAATAACACAGGCGCTTCAAATCCAGGAATTAACCTTTTATAACTATTTGTTGTTGCATTAGAAAATGCATTAATTGCCTTAGCGTGCTTAATTATCCCACCAATGTAAAATAAACATTCGTCTGATAAGCCATTATAACCGTTTCCAGCAAATACAGAATTTCCTGACTTCCAAACAGATTGGTGAACGTGCATTCCAGATCCATTATCATTGTAAACTGGTTTAGGCATAAAAGTAGCAGTTTTACCATAAGCTTGAGCTACCATATGAGCACAATATTTATATTTTTGCAAATTATCTGCACTTTCTATTAGTGAACCAAATTTCATACCTAGTTCATGCTGAGAGGGGGCAACTTCATGATGATGTTTTTCCATCTCTAAACCCATTTCTGACATAGTTGAGACCATTTCCGCTCTAATATCGGTGGCCGAGTCAACGGGAGCTACCGGAAAGTATCCTCCCTTATCTTTTGGTCTATGACCCATATTTCCACCGTCCATTTCAGTACCTGTATTGTAGGCACCTTCCTCTGAATCAATGCTGTAGAAGGTATACTCTTGATTGGTAGCCCATTTAACGTCATCGAATATAAAAAATTCAGCTTCTGGTCCAAAGAAACATTGATCACCAATACCGGACTCTTTCAAATATGCTTCAGCTTTCTTTCCAGTACTCCTCGGGTCAAGTTCATAGGGTTTACCATCATCTGGCTCAATAACATCACAAAAAAGAATCAATTGAGGTTGTGCGGTAAACGGGTCCATGACAGCTGTAGTCGGATCTGGTTTTAGTATCATGTCAGCTTCATTGATGTCTTTCCATCCGGCTATGGATGAACCATCAAACATTATTCCTTCTTCAAAAGTTTTTTCGTCAATTGTTTGTACAGTCTGAGCGGTATGTTGCCACTTTCCTTTAGTGTCTGTAAATCTTAGGTCGACAAATTTAACCTCTTTTTCTTTAATCATTTTCATTACATTTTCAATGTCTGACATTAGTTTCTCCTTAAGTTGTGTTTAAATTGCTTCAGTTCCTTTTTCTCCTGTCCTGATTCTAATTACTTCAGAAACATTAGAAATAAATATTTTTCCATCACCGATTTTTCCTGTTTGTGCTTTAGATTTAATTATCTCAATTACTTGTTCTAACATACTATCCTCAATAACAATTTCAATTTTTATTTTTGGTAAAAAATCAATTGCATATTCGGCACCTCTGTACAACTCAGTATGACCTTTTTGTCTACCATACCCCCTTACTTCGGTAACAGTAAGTCCTAGAACTCCAATTTCGTTAACAGCATCCTTTACATCATCAATTTTAAATGGCTTAATTATTGCTTCAACTTTTTTCATTTATGAACAGATGCAGAAAATATGCCATTATTTAAAAATATCCGAAAAACAATGGCTTAGAGTAAAAAATAAAGTTGATTTAATTTATTTGATGAAATTTTACTCAAGTCTGTGATTAAATGCTAATCACTCATAAATTTAGCTAACAATTCACATGCTCTGTCAAGATTTTTTATAGAACTGGCATATGAAATTCTAATAAACCCTTCACCATTCGGACCAAAAGAGGAACCAGGGACAGTAGCTAGATAATACTTTTCTAAAAGGTACTGTGAAATATCCTTTGAACT
>CESW01053539.1_pt1 | contig 11510 bp, 10 predicted proteins | sample 531171 | NCBI WGS metagenome assembly CESW01 (sample SAMEA2621859, study PRJEB7988) | marine metagenome | biome: marine biome (ENVO:00000447); feature: surface water layer (ENVO:00002042); material: "saline water (ENVO:00002010), including plankton (ENVO:xxxxxxxx)" | depth 5 m
GCTCAATTTCAGTAAAAAATATTGTAAAAAAATCCATAGAACTTAAAATCAAATATCTTACCTTTTTCAGTTTTTCAACAGAAAACTGGAAAAGAAATCCGATAGAAGTAGAAGAGCTTCAGGAATTACTACATTTTTATCTTGAATCAGAACAACAAACATTTATCAAAGAAAAAATTAAATTTAATACTATTGGAGATTTAAGTAGGTTTAATAATAGAATTAGAAAAAAAATAGATTTTTTAAAAAACAAAACGGTAAAGTTTTCACGAATCTATTTCACATTAGCATTAAATTATGGATCAAGAAACGAGATAATTAATGCTATAAAAAAAATAATTTCAACAAAAACAAAAAATATTAATGAGAATAATTTTTCAAATTATTTGATGACTTCAGATTTGCCTGACCCTGATTTAATTATAAGAACATCCGGTGAGATGAGAATTTCAAACTTTCTTTTATGGCAACTATCATATTCTGAACTTTTTTTTACCAAAACATTGTGGCCCGACTTTACCCCATCACAATATTCTAAGGCTCTTGAAAATTTTATTAAACGTAAACGTAGATTCGGTAGCAAATGATGTTGTACCAGAGATTATCAAGTTCATTAGTGTTAGTATGTATTCTAATATTAATTTTTAATAGTATTTTTTTTTTTAAGCTTATTTTAATACATGTACTTTCAATAATCTCAATGTGGGAATATTTTAGAATTCTTAATTTAAAAAAGTACAGTATATTATCAGACTCTGAAGAATTAAATAATATATTATTAACTAGAACCAAAAATAACTTCTTCGAATATTTCATTATTATTTGTTCACAAATCGTTTTATTATTACATTTAAATATTTTTGAAAATATTTATTATTTTGCTTTGATGTTAGTATTTTTCTTTTTATGCCTTACTTTTAGAGATCTTTTATTCTTTCTTGGATCTGTTTATCTGTTTACACCATTTTTTTTTTTAAATTATCTAGATAATCAGCAAGCATATTATTTTTTGAGTTTAATTTTTATTATTACTATTGCATCTGACTCAGGAGGATACATATTTGGCAGAATCTTAAAGGGTCCAAAGTTGATTAAATCTGTTAGTCCTAACAAAACATGGTCAGGTTTTTTCGGCGGAATCCTTCTTTCAATTGCAAGTATAACTTTTTTAACATCAAGTCATAATATTTTGTTATCTCTTTGTCTGACTATTTTTTTTTCTATTGGATGTCAATCCGGAGATATTATAGAATCTTTTGTGAAAAGAGAAATTAAAATTAAAAATTCAGGTAGTTTAATTCCAGGGCATGGTGGTATATTAGATAGGCTTGATAGTTTTTATTTGTTATCAATCATTTTAATGTTTCTATATATTTATAATGTCAAATTAATTAAACTGTTTGATTTAAATTTTTAATAATGAAAAAAAAAGTAACTATACTAGGTTCAACCGGTTCAGTTGGTGTTTCAACTTTAGAAATCATTAATGCACATAAGGAAAAATTTGAAATTATTGGGTTATCAATTAATAAAAATTATGAAAAATTAATTAAACAAGTAAAAAAATTTAATCCTAAAGTTGTGGCTATTAAAGACGAGGTCGCCTATAAGAATTTTAAAAAAAATTATGTAAATAAGGATTTAACAATACTATCAGGAAAGGAATGCTTAAAATCAATATTAGATTTTGAGGTTGATTTTGTAATGGCTGGAATTGTTGGCTCTGCAGGACTTATACCTGTCTTAGAAGCTGCAAAAAAAGGATTGATAATTGGTTTGGCAAATAAAGAAAGTCTTGTTTGTTCAGGTTCAATTTTAACAAAAGTTATAAGAGATAATAAAGCAACTTTACTTCCAATTGACTCTGAGCATAATGCAATTTTTCAGGTCCTTGATAAAAAAAATAAGCATGAGATTGATAAAATTATTCTTACTGCCTCTGGCGGTCCTTTTATTGGTAAAAACAGAGAAGAATTAAAAGATATCTCTCCAAACCAGGCAATTAATCATCCAAATTGGAGGATGGGTAAGAAAATTTCAGTAGATTCTGCTACACTAATGAATAAGGGATTAGAAGTGATTGAAGCATATTACTTATTCGAATTTCCTGTAAATAAAATTGATGTTTTGATTCATCCTCAATCAATAATACATTCATGCGTTGAATATTCAGATGGTTCATTATTAGCCCAAATGGGTACTCCTGATATGAAAACTCCGATAGCCTATGCCTTGGGTTATCCAGATAGAATATCTGCGCCAATAAAAAAATTGAGTTTGGATATTATTCAAAAACTAACCTTTTATCAACCTGATCATAAAACTTTTCCATTACTGAATCTAGCTATAGAGGCAATAAAAATTAAAAAGAATGCACCTACTGTTCTTAATGCAGCAAATGAGGTTGCAGTAGATGCTTTCCTGAAAAATAGAATATCATTTCTATCTATTTCAAAAATAGTTGATTTAACTCTAAATAAAGCTAGAATTTGCACAATTAATAATGTTGAAGAAATTTTACAAGAAGATAAAGATGCAAGAAGGCTAGCATCTAGTTTTGTCACTAGTGCAATGAATTGAAAATGATTATAGAGAATTTATTAAATATAACTAATTCTATTTTACCTTTCCTGGTTATTTTAACTGTACTTGTATTTGTTCATGAACTAGGACATTATTTAGTAGCAATTTATAACAATGTGAAAGTTGAGGTATTTTCTATTGGATTTGGAAAAGAACTTTTTGGTTTTTATGATAAAAAGGGTACCCGATGGAGATTTTCATTAATTCCTCTCGGAGGATATGTAAAAATGCACGGGGACGCTGATGAAGCAAGTAGTGGCCAGCTTGAGGATAAAAGTATTGACGAAAAAGTGTCTTTTTACAAAAAAACTGTTGGTCAGAGATCTCTGATTTTATTTGCAGGTCCTGCAGCTAATTTTCTATTTTCATTTATTCTCTTGGTCTTTATTAATTGTTATTTTGGTTTTCAAACAACAAAACCAATTATATCAGAGGTGATTGAGAAAAGTCCTGCTGAGCAAAGCGACTTGAGGGCTAATGATATAATCTTATCAATAGAAGGCCAAAAAGTAAAAAATTTTGAAGATATCAGAAGAATTGTTGGAGGACTAAAAAGTAAAAATGTTGAATTAGAAATAGCTCGTGATAATAAAATTCTTAATAAGCAGTTATATACTGATAATAAATTACTTGGTATCAAAGGAGGATTTATTGAAAGAAAAAAATTATCTTTTTTCGATTCTGTCATCTCCTCTTATGAACAAATACTTTTTTTTTCAAAAGCGACAATTGTTGGCATTTATGAAATTTTTGTAGGAAAAAGGAGCGCTGACGAACTAGGTGGTCCTATTAGAATAGCAGAGTTATCCTCAGACTTCTGGCAAAAGGGCGTTTATAGTACCCTATGGTTTATGGTTCTTATATCACTAAATCTTGGTCTCATAAACTTATTTCCTATTCCTTTGCTTGATGGAGGACATCTTTTGTTTAATTTTTTTGAAGCTTTGAATGGAAAGCCACTTCAAAAAAAATATATGAATTTTTTTCATAGCTTTGGATTTTTTATTCTAATTTCTCTAATGATATTTGCAACCTACAATGATATATCAAGATTTTTATAAGATAAAATATCTTAGAATTAAAATTTCATTTTTAATTTTTAATTTTTTAGTTAACTTTTTTGTCTTTTGTAAAGTTGATAGCAAAAATATATATTCAGCAACGCCTTCATCGAGTTATGATAGTCAATATTTTAAATTTAATAAAAAAAACCTAAAAAATAATTCAATAAAGCAAGATTCTTCTGAAAATATTGTGAATCAGTTAAATAAATTGCAAGATAGAATTTCTGTAACTGGTAATTTTAGATTAGATTCTGAAGTTATCATTAGAGATTCTAAGCTTAGAGACTATGAAAACAAAACTCAAAAAGTATTTAGTATTGCCATAAAAAATTTATATGAAACCGGATACTTTAGTAATGTAAAAATAATCAAAAGAAATAATGTTGTTGTTATAAACGTAAAGGAGAACCCAATAATAAATAAGATTGCATTTGAAGGAAACTCTGAATTAGAAGATGAAGAAATTGAGTCTGAAGTATCATCAAAAGTAAAAAGTGTCTTCTCAATCAATAAAGTTAAATCAGATATTATTTCTATACAAAATATGTATAAGAGATTAGGTTTTTTTTCAACATACATAGAACCAAAAAAAATTAACATCGGTCAGAATAGAATAAACTTAGTATTTGAAATAAATGAGGGTCTAGAAGCGAAAATTAAAAAAATTAATTTTATAGGTAATAAAGAATTTTCTGATAGCACTCTTAGTAATGTTATTTTTTCGGAAGAAACACGCTGGTACAAGTTTTGGTCCTCAGGCGATAAATTTGATCAAGATAGAATAGAATATGATAAAGATTTATTAAAAAAATATTATTATGATAATGGATATATTGACTTTAGAGTTGTATCTGCAAGCTCACAATTAGTCCTAGACAAAAAAAACTTTGTCATAAACTTCAAGCTTTATGAGGGTAAAAGATATAAAGTGGGTGGAGTTGAATTTGAAACAACAGATAAAGATTTACTGAAAGTTGATATACAAAATATCCTAACAATTGAACCAAATGATTGGTTTAGTTCAGCAAATGTAGAAAAAGATATTGAGAAAATTACTGAAAAGGCGTCAGAACTTGGCCTAGCCTTTGTTGATGTCAGACCTAGGGTTCGAAAAGAAAAAAATAATATTGTTTTTCTTACCTACCAAACTTTTGAAACTCAAAAAATATTTGTTGATAGAATAAATATAACTGGAAATAGTAAGACACATGATAAGGTGATTAGAAGAGAAGTCGAATTAGTCGAGGGGGATGCTTTTAACCTATCAAAAATAAAAAGATCAGAAACAAATCTTAGTAAATTAGGTTTGTTCAGTGGTGTAAAACTTGACTACAAGCCTATTCCAAAAAGTAATAAGACAATTGTGGATATTGAAGTTCAAGAGGCTGCAACTGGTGAATTTTCTGTAGGTGCAGGTTATTCTTCATTAGATGGTGCACTTGGAAATATCGGTATTAAAGAGTCTAATTTATTTGGAGAAGGTAAGGAACTTGCTCTGACTCTTGGACTTTCAACTAGAAAATCTAATATTGATTTGAGATTTACTGAACCCTACTTTTTAGATAAAGATTTAGCTGCTGGTTTTGATTTATTTAATATCAGACAAAATCAAAAAATATATAGTGGGTATAAACAAAATCAAGTTGGATTTAAATTAAGAGCAGGCTATGAAGTTATTGATGACCTGCGACACTTTTCAAGCTACACCCTTAGAAGAGATAAAATTCACGATATCGATCCCGCAACATCCATATACATACAATCACAAGAGGGAAAATTTGTTACATCTATGATTGGCCAGGCACTCCAATTTGATAAACTTAATGACCGTATTAATCCAACGGATGGATATAGAATAAGAATGGATCTTGATTATTATGGTTTAGGTGGTGATTCCAATCACGTCTTAGCAGAGTTAAAAACAGCAAAATTCACCAAATTATTTGAAGGAGCTTATCTTGCAAATTTTCTTGAATTTGGTCATATTGAAACAATCGACAAAAAAATTCGAATTAATCATAGGTTTTTTCTTGGAGGGGATAGTTTGAGGGGTTTCAAAAATTCTGGAGTAGGTCCAAGAGATATCTCAACCACTGATTCATTAGGCGGTGAACAATACATTGTTTCAAGAAATGAATTTAACTTTCCTATTGGTCTACCAGAGGAACTGGGTGTTAGTGGAATAATTTTTGGTGACATTGGTACACTTTTAAAGGCATCTGAGACAGGCTCAACTGTTGAGGACGACTTAAAATTTAGATCATCAGCTGGTTTTGGGGTAGCCTGGGTGTCCCCATTTGGTCCAATAAGAATATTTTTATCGAAAGCAATAATGAAGGAATCCTTTGATAAGGTAGAGACATTTAGATTTACATTTGGTACAACATATTAAAATATATTTAAAGGAGAAGTTATGATAAGGTTAATATTTTTTGGGTTATTTTTTTTCTCTTTACATGAAAGTTACTCTCAAGAAAAAAATGAAAAAAAGGCTAAAAATGAGGCTGTAGTTGGTTATTCAAAGGTAGGTGTTGTAGACATGAGAAAAATTTTACAGGAATCAACTGCTTATCAAGGTGTAGTTGAGCAATTTGAAGATATTAGAAGGAAGCATAGAAATAAATTAACTAAACAAGAGGATGAACTGAGGGATGAAGAGAATAATCTCTTCAAACAAAAAAATATAATCTCCAAAGAAGCTTATGCAAAAAAGCTTAAAGATCTTTCAAACAGAGCAAATACTCTAAAGGTTGAAAAAACGCAAGATATTAAGAAATATGAAAATTCTTTTGAAAAGGCCACAGTTAAAATACAAAAAAGCTTGGTGGATGTTCTATCAAAAATTGCTAGTGATAATAATATTGATCTTATTCTCGCTAAAGATCAAGTATTACTTGTTGGAAGTAATATTGATTTAACTAATGATTCAATAAAACAGTTAAATCAGAATCTACCATCAATTAAATTTGAAATAAAGAAGTAAAATATTTTGGCTGATAAATCTTTTTACAAAAATTACGGACCATTCCCGTTACAAGAGATAGAAAAAGAATTTGATTGTGTGTGTATAGGTGATAACAAAATTATTGTTCAAGATGTGTCAGTTTTAGAAAATTCTGATAAAAATAAAATATCTTTTTTTAGTAATAAAAAGTATTTTAATAGCTTTATAAATTCACAAGCAGGTACAATCATCGTTGACAAAAAGTATACAAAAAAAAAACAAGACACTAATTTTTTAATTTCATCTAATCCATATTATTTATTTGCTCAAGTTGTGAGAAAATTTTATCCCGATTCTATAAGTCCAAAAAACTTTTATACCCTAGGTGATAAAAAAAAAGAGTTTAGTAGAAATATTAAAGTTTCATATAATGCCTTTGTTCACAAAACTTCTAAGATTGGTTCACAAAGTACAATCGGCATTAATAGTTTTATAGGTCCTGGCGTTGAGATTGGCAATGGTTGCGAAATAGCTGACAATGTAACTATTATTTACTCAAAAATAAAAGATAATTGTAAAATATCCTCAGGATCAAGAATCGGTGGTGAGGGATTTGGTTTTGCAATAAAAGAAAATAGTTTTTTAAAAATTCCACAAATTGGAAGGGTTATAATTAAAAATAATGTTGAAGTCGGATGTAATGTAACAATAGACAGAGGATCTTCGGGTGATACGATTATTGATGAAAACTGCAGGATTGATAATATGGTTCATATTGGCCATAATGTTATAATTGGAAAAAATTGTATTATAGCTGGCATGGTAGGTTTCTCAGGAAGCACTCAATTGGGGAATAATGTAATGGTTGGAGGAAAAGCGGGTTTTAGTGGGCACCTAAAAATTGGTGACAATTCAAAAATTGCTGCTGGAAGTGGAGTAATAAAGGACGTTAAACCTGACCAATCTGTAGGTGGTTATCCTGCACAACCCATTTTAGAATGGCATAAATCAGTAATAAAAATAAAAAAACTATTGAAAGATGTTTGATAAAAAAGAATTAAATATAGAAGATATTAAATGTTTAATACCGCATAGATATCCATTTTTGTTAGTTGACAGACTTATTAAAATTGAACCATTTGAGTCTGCTACTGGTATAAAAAATGTTACCATCAATGAAAACTTCTTTCAGGGCCATTTTGAAAATAAGTCTGTAATGCCAGGTGCTCTAATTATTGAATCTATGGCTCAGTCTGCTGGTACACTAGTTTTACATAGTTTGAAAAAGACACATGAGAATATATCTGTCTATTTACTATCAGTGGACAAGGCAAAATTCAGGAAACCTGTTTGTCCAGGAGACGTTTTAAAAATGGATGTTAAAAAAAAACATAATGTGAGGAATATTTGGAAGTTTTTTTGTAAAGCTTATGTTGAGGATGTATTGGTAGCTGAGGCCGATATTGCAGCGATACTTTCAGATACAAATAAAGAATGAAATAAAATGTAATCTTTTGTTTCTGGAATATTATTAATCTTAAATTATAATATTTTGATGTTTGATAAAACAGCAATTATACATCCAAAAGCAAAAATTGGCGTAAACACCCGTATTGGTGCTTATTCAATTATTGGAGAGAACGCATGTATAGGATCTGATTGTATAATTCATAACCATGTAAATATTAATGGAATTACAAAGATTGGAAATAACTGTAAAGTGTTCCCATTCTCATCAATAGGAACTATACCACAAGATTTAAAGTTTTCAGGAGAAAATTCTAAATTGATTATTGGCGACCACGTCACAATAAGAGAGCATGTAACAATAAACACCGGTACACTCGGAGGAGGGCTAGTTACAAAAGTTGGTAACAATTGTTTATTAATGGTAGGAACTCATATTGCCCATGACTGTATGGTGGGGAGCAATGTAATTTTTGCTAATAACGCGACACTAGCTGGACATGTTGAAATAGGAAATGACGTAATAATTGGCGGATTGAGTGCTATTCATCAATTTGTAAGGGTTGGTGAGGGAGCTATGATTGGCGGTATGTCAGGAGTCGTATCAGATATTATCCCATTCGGCTCAGTTTCTGGAAATAGAGCCAAATTGATTGGTTTAAATCTTATAGGGTTGAAAAGAAAGAAAATCCTTAAGGATGAAATTAACCTTTTAAGAGAATTGTACAAAATCATTTTTCAAACGGATAAAATGACATTTAAAAAAAGAGTAGAATCTATAGATAAAAAATTTTTAAAATCCAAATTTTGTAGTAAATTCATCAAATTTCTAACTGAAAACTCTAATCGATCTTTCTGCATGCCAAATGAAAGCTAATACTGCATTTATTCTAATTTGTGGTGGAGGTAAATTACCTTATCTAATCGCTAAAAAGATGGAAATTAGCAGAAAAAAATTTATTTTACTCATTCTTAAAGAATCCCAGTGGGACAAAAGATTAAAAAATTTTAATGTCAGGATTGTTCGGCTTGGAAATATAATTACAGAATTAAAAAATCTTAGAAAAGAATATGATAATATTATTTTAGCTGGTTCATTAACAAGACCCAGTATTAAGGATATAAAACCTGATTTTAATACTCTCAAATTAATACCAAAACTTACAAAGATATTTTTACAAGGTGGTGATAATAGATTGCTCTCCTTTTTAGTCAATGAACTTGAAAGGATGAAATTCAGAGTAAGTGGTATTAAGAGTATTATTCCTAATCTTTTTGAGTTAAAGGATATAAAAACTATTCAACAACCTAATCAAATAGACCTAAGAAATATTAAAAAAGGTAACAAAATTTTAAATATATTATCTTCTTTTGATATTGGACAATCTATTATCATCCAACAAGGTAATGTTTTAGGTATTGAGGCAGCAGAGGGAACTGATGTCTTAATTAGAAGAACAAAAAAATTAGTTAAAAATGGTGACAAACCTATTTTAATAAAATTATTAAAACGCAATCAGGATTGTAGAGTTGACTTGCCTACATTGGGAATAAAAACAGTAGAGTTATGTAATAAATCAAATATAAAAGGAATAGCATATTCATATAATGATACTGTTCTTATAGAAAAAGAAAAAATTATTGAAAGAATGAATAAATTTAAAATGTTTCTATTTGGTATAAGGAGTGTATAAAAAGATTTTCATTATTACTACAGAGCCCTCTGGTGATGATTTAGGTTATTTACTATTAAAAAACCTAAAAGTAAAGTTTCCTAAGGCAAAAATCTATGGATTAGGAGGCCGAAAAATGGAATTATTAAAGTTCAGCTCAATCTATCCTATTTCAAATTTATCAGTAAATGGAATAATAGAAGTTTTAAAAAAAATATTCTTTTTTAAAAAAAAAATAAATATAATTATCTCAGAAATAATTAACTTTGACCCAGATCTAATTATAAGTATCGATTCACCAAGTTTTTGTTTTCGTGTAATAAAAAAAATTCAAGCACTGAGATCAAATTGTAAATTCGTTCATTTAGTTACCCCAACAGTTTGGGCTTGGAAAAGATATAGAGCAAAACAATTTGCAATTAATTATGATTTGTTATTATCTCTGTACAAATTTGAACCAAAATATTTTACTAAATTTAATAAAAAGGTTTATTTCATTGGTCATCCACTATTTTTTAAACAAAAATACTTTAAAAATAATTTTAAAAGAAAGACTATTTGTTTGTTGCCTGGATCAAGGGTAAATGAGGTTAAATATATTCTTCCAGAATTATTAAAGGCTACCAAATATATTACTTTAAAGAAAAATTATAAACTAAAGATTATAACCCTTAATAATCTATTACCAATAATAAAAAAAATGACTCAGGGTTTTGAAATAGAAATAGTCTCAGATAATAGAGAAAAAGAATTATTACTTAATCAAACAGATTTAGCAATAGTGGCCTCAGGTACAGCTGTCTTAGAATTAGCAAGTAAAAATATACCTATGGTAGTTGTCTATAAATCTCATATAATTACATCTTTAATTGTAAAGGCACTTGTAAAATTAAGATGGGCAAATATTGTAAACATTCTTTTTAATAAGGAAGTTATACCTGAACTGTTGTTTTCTGATTGTAGTGGTAAGAAAATTTCAGAGTTAACAAATAAAATTATAAATAATGAATCTTTTGTTAAACATCAAATGAAGTATTTTAAAAAACTTGAAAGTTTAATGTTGAATAAAAAACAAAACCCTATGGATTTGGCTGTAAAACATATTGAAAATCTTGACGGAAAAAAAATCAACTAATGTTTTCTTTGTGATATTCTTATAAATTCCCTTTTCCTTTTTCCAACATATAGTTGTCTGGGTCTACTTATTTTCTTTGATTCCAAATCACTTGTCATCTCTTTCCATTGAGATATCCAACCAACTGTTCTTGCCACTGCAAAAATTACAGTAAACATAGATTCAGGTAAACCTAGTGCCTTCAGAATAATTCCAGAGTAAAAATCAACATTTGGATAAAGTTTTTTTGATATAAAATAATCATCACTTAAAGCAATTTTTTCAAGTTTTGTTGCAAGTTTTAAAAGTGGGAAGTCCTTTGAATCAATTTCTCCTAAAAGATTATGGCAATATTGTCTGATAACAGATGCTCTGGGATCGTAATTTTTATAAACTCGATGACCAAAACCCATTAATCTAAATTCATCATTTCTATCTTTTGCTTTTTTTATGAACTTACCAATATTCTTTTCATTTCCAATCTGATACAACATTCTTATTACAGATTCGTTGGCACCTCCATGGGCTGGCCCCCACAAAGATGCAACACCTGCTGCAACACAAGCAAATGGGTTTGCTCCGGAAGAACCTGCCATTTTTACAGTCGAGGTCGATGCGTTTTGTTCATGATCTGCGTGTAAGATTAATAATTTATCTAATGCGTC
>CESW01065093.1_pt1 | contig 11506 bp, 13 predicted proteins | sample 531171 | NCBI WGS metagenome assembly CESW01 (sample SAMEA2621859, study PRJEB7988) | marine metagenome | biome: marine biome (ENVO:00000447); feature: surface water layer (ENVO:00002042); material: "saline water (ENVO:00002010), including plankton (ENVO:xxxxxxxx)" | depth 5 m
TTAGGAAAAAATACCAAAAGTAAAATAATTTCAAAGGGTATAAGCGCGGGCAAATCAGATATGACCTACAGAGGACTAGTTGATGTTTCAAAAAATGCTTTAAATTCAACAAATTATACTCAATGTGATTCATTGCTTATGGGAAATGAATGTGGTGCACATACTGTTCCATATATAAAAAATAAAAACTCAAGCTCAAATATAGCTCACGAAGCAACAACTTCAAAGATAAGTGAAGATCAATTGTATTATTGTCAACAGAGAGGTTTAAATCAAGAAGAGGCTGTTGGATTAATTGTTAATGGGTTTTGTAAAGAAGTATTACAACAGTTGCCTATGGAGTTTGCCGTAGAAGCCCAAAAATTAGTTGGAATAAGTTTAGAAGGAAGTGTTGGATAAATGTTAAAAATCAACAATTTAAATGCCAAAATAGATAAAAAATCAATTTTAAGCGGCTTCTCACTTAATATTAATCCAGGAGAAGTACATGCTATAATGGGCCCAAATGGATCTGGTAAAAGCACATTGTCAAATATTTTATCTGGTAAAAAAGGTTATGATGTTTCAGGTGAAATATTATTTGAGAATAAAAATTTATTTGATCTAGAAACAGAAGAAAGAGCACATAAAGGTATATTTTTAGCCTTTCAGTATCCTCTTGAAATTCCTGGAGTGAATACGAATATATTTTTAAAAACATCATTGAATTCAATAAGGAAAGCAAGAGGTGAAAAAGAATTAGATGCAATTGAGTTTTTAAAGTTAGTCAAAGAAAAAGCAAAAAACCTGAAATTTGACGAAGAAAAATTAAGTAGACAATTAAATGTTGGTTTTTCTGGAGGAGAGAAAAAAAAGAATGAAATTTTACAAATGTCTATTTTAAATCCCAAATTATCAATATTAGACGAAACAGACTCTGGACTTGATATTGATGCACTTAGGATAGTTGCAGATGGAGTAAACTCACTTAGAGAAAAAAATAATTCATTTTTAATCATAACTCATTATCAAAGATTATTAGACTATATTAAGCCAGATTTTGTACATGTGTTAATAGGTGGAAAAATAATTAAATCTGGTGGCCCAGAATTAGCAATCGAATTAGAAAAAAAAGGGTACGAAAGCTTTAATTAGATGGAACAAAAAATTAAATTAGATTTTGAAAATTCATTAAAGAATTCTGCTTTCTCAGACCAAGAAATTCGCAGCAAAAGAAATTCCTTAAGTAATTTTTTAAAAATTGGTTATCCAAATAGAAAGTTAGAAAATTGGAAATTCTCAGACATAAGTCAAATTATTAAAAGAAGTATAGGAGAAGTTTCGTATTATAATGATTACACGACAAAAAATGAAATAGATGAAACAATTCTCATAAAAGATTTAGAACATAATAAGATTATAATTGTTAACGGTAAGGTTATTAAATTTGATTTTGATTATGAAGATAAAGATAAAATAGAAATAACTAATGTTGACCAAGAAAATGTTTTTCATGACAAAAACAATTCACTAATAAACCTAAATAATTCATTTGCAGATAAGACTTACAAAATAATAATTAAAAAGAATTATTCTTTAAAGAAACCATTAATTATTTATCAGACAACTAACAAAAAAGTCAGTAATACCAACATAAATTTCCAATTATATTTTGAAATTCATGAAAATAGTAGTCTAAGAATTGTAGATATGGTTGATAACAAATCAGAAAAAAATTTTGTTAATATTTTTTACAATTTTAATTTAGAAAAAAATGCAATTCTTAAAAATTACAAACTTGACACAAAAATAAGTTCTAACATTAAATATGTTTTTGATAATATTACCCTAAGTGAAAACAGCATATCTGAAATATTTATTCTTTCATCGGGATCAAATTTTTCAAAAAATGAAATCAAATGTGATTTAGAAGGTAAATATTCATCAGCATTTATTAACGGAATACATTCATTAAATAATGAAGAACATCATGAAATAAGAACCCATATAAATCATTTAGTTGAAAATACAAAAAGCTACCAATTAATTAAAAGTGTAATAGATGATAGTTCAAAATCTGTTTACCAAGGAAAAATATATGTAGACTCAACCGCACAAAAAACTGATGGATATCAATTGAGCAAAGCAATCCTTTTAAATGAAAATACTGAGTTTAATGCAAAACCTGAATTAGAAATATATGCAGATGATGTTAAGTGTTCACATGGATCTACCTCAGGTAATTTAGATGAAGGATCAATTTTTTATTTAATGTCCAGAGGGTTAGATTACAAAACTGCTCGTGAGTTAATAATCAATGGATTTTTATTAGATGTAGTTGAAAAAATTACTGATGAGCAAATAAAAAAATTAGTAAAAAATATTATTGGATTAGACCAATGAATATAAATAATATAAAAAAAGAATTTCCAATATTTGATGACAAAATTCAAAATAACGACTTAGTTTATTTAGATAGCGCTAATTCTTCACAAAAACCAAGGGTCGTTGTAGATCGTATATACGATTTTTATACCAAAGAATTTTCTAATGTGGGTAGAAGTGTTCATTATCTCGCAGTAGCAGCCACTAATTTATATGAGCAAACTAGAGTGTCTGTTCAGAAATATATAAATGCAAAAGATAAAAATGAAATTGTATTTACTAAAGGTGCAACAGAGGCAATAAATTTAGTTGCAAATACATTTGGTCAAAAATATTTATCTGCGGGAGACGAGGTATTATTAACTGAATTAGAACACCATTCTAATTATGTACCTTGGCACTTTCTTAGAAAAGCAAAAAATATTAATATAGAATTTGCCGAGATAAATAAGGATGGGGAAGTAACTTTAGAAGCTATTGAGAAAAAGATTACTGATAAAACAAAAATTATAAGTGTTTCTCACTTGTCTAATGTTACAGGAGCAATATTACCAATAAAAGAAATTGTAAAATTAGCACACTCAAAAAATATTCCTGTCTTAATAGATGGTTGTCAAGGAGCTCCACATTTAAAAATAGATATGCAGGATTTAGACTGTGATTTTTATGCAATATCTGGACATAAAATGTATGGTCCAACTGGTATTGGTGTCTTGTATGCAAAAAAAAAATGGTTAGAAGATTTGCCACCATATCAAGGTGGTGGAGGTATGATTAACGAGGTTAAAAAAGAAGGTATTACATATGGCGAATTACCTAACAAATATGAGGCAGGCACAATGGCTACTGCACAAGTAATTGCATTTAATGAGTCTATTAAGTTCATGGAAAAGATTGGAATAGAAAATATTGAGAGACATGAGAAAGAACTATTAGATTATGGAATTGAGAAATTAAGAAAAAATAATTCTGTAAATATTATTGGAAATCCAAAAGATAAAGGTGGTGTGATTTCTTTTACAATTGAAGGTATTCATCCTCATGATATTGCAACAATACTTGATGAAGATGGTGTTGCGATCAGAGCCGGACATCACTGTTGCCAGATACTTCATGATAAACTAAATTTACCTGCAACAGCTAGAGCCTCATTCGGCGTTTATAATACTAAAGATGATATTGATAAACTTAATGACTCAATTAACAAATGCAAAAAAATGTTTGATTTATAATGGACCTTAAAGAATTATATCAAGAAATTATTTTAGATCATGGTAAAAATCCAAGAAATCTAGGTAAGTTTGAAAATTATAACAAAGATGCAAAAGGAAATAATCCCTTATGTGGAGATAATGTTCATGTTTATTTAAGACTTAATGAAAATAAAAAAGTTGAAGATATTGCTTTTGAAGGTCATGGATGTGCCATTTCAATGGCTTCAGCATCAATAATGACTGACATGGTAAGAGGTAAAGAGGAAAAAGAAGTAAAAGAGATTGTAAATGATTTCTTAACGATGATTAAAGAAAAGGACTTACTGGAAAATAATATATTAAAAGAGGATGAAAAAACTAAATTAATGAGCTTATCTGGTGTAAAACAGTTTCCAATGAGAGTAAAATGCGCAACACTGTCTTGGCACACTCTAACTTCAGCTTTAGATAATTCAAATCAAACTGCAAAAACAGAGGATTAAATGTGGATTTAAAAGAAAAAGTAATAGCAGAAATAAAAAAAATTTATGATCCAGAAATTCCGGTAAATATTTATGAGCTTGGTTTAATTTATGATATTATTATTAATAAAAGTGAAGTTGATGTTAAAATGACTTTAACAACACCAAATTGTCCAGTTGCTGAAAGTTTACCGAAAGAAGTTAAAGATAGTATCATGGAAATTAAAGAAGTTTCAAATGTAAATCTTGATTTGGTATGGGAACCACCTTGGGATAAATCAATGATGTCAGAGTCTGCAAAACTAGAATTAAATTTATGACAAAACAAATTATAACATTAAGCGATAATGCAGCGCAAAGAATAAAAGAAATCATGTCCAACGCTGAAAAAGGATCTCTTGGTGTAAGAGTGGGCGTAAAATCTGGAGGATGTGCAGGAATGTCTTATGTAATGGAATATACAAAAGATTTTAATCCAAATGATGAGGTAATAGAAGATAAGGGTGTTAAAGTATTTATAGATCCTGCTGCTGTCATGTATTTGCTTGGAACTGAAATGGATTTCAAAAAAAAAGAATTTTCATCAGAATTTATATTTAATAATCCTAATGAAACCGAAAGATGTGGGTGTGGAGAGTCTTTTAAAGTATAAAAAAAAGGCAGTGATGAACACTGCCTTTTAAAGAAATTTATTAATTAATATTTAACAACTATAATACATATCAAACTCAATTGGATGAGGAGTATGCTCAAAGTTGTGGATTTCCTCATACTTTAACTCGATATAAGCATCAATTTGGTCGTCCGTGAATACATTCCCCTGAGTCAAAAATTTTCTATCCTTGTCAAGACTTTGCATTGCTTCCCGTAATGAACCGCAAACTGTAGGAACTTTTTTAACCTCTTTTTCTGATAATGCATATAGATCTTTGTCAAATGATTTACCTGGATCAATTTTATTTTTTATACCATCTATACCTGCCATCAGCATTGAAGCAAATGTCAAATATGGATTTCCTGATGCATCTGGAAATCTAATCTCACATCTAGCTCCTTTTTTACTTAGAGTTATTGGTATTCTACAAGAGGCAGATCTATTTCTAGCTGAGTATGCTAGAAGTACGGGTGCTTCAAATCCTGGTATCAATCTTTTATAACTATTAGTTGTTGCATTAGAAAAAGCATTGATAGCTTTGGCATGCTTTAATATTCCGCCAATATAGTAAAGAGCAGTTTGTGAAAGTCCTGCATATTTATTACCAGAGAATACTGGAGTTTTGCCTTTCCAAACCGATTGGTGAACATGCATACCTGATCCATTATCACCCTTTACAGGCTTAGGCATAAAAGTAGCAGTTTTACCAAATGAATGTGAAACCATTTGTACTACGTATTTATATAATTGTACGTTATCTGCCTGATCGACTAATGTACCAAAAAGCATTCCTAATTCATGTTGACTTGGAGCAACTTCGTGATGATGTTTCTCAACTGTTATACCTACATCTCTCAAACCTTTGAGATATTCACCTCTAATATCTTGAGCACTATCAACTGGAGGTACAGGAAAATAACCACCTTTAACCCCTGGTCTATGACCCATATTTCCGTTTTCATATTTTTTCCCTGAATTGTAGGGGCCCTCTGAGCTATCTATAGCAAAGCTAGTTTCATTCATATCATTTTTAATTCTTACATCATCAAAAACAAAAAATTCTGGTTCTGGTCCAAAAAAAGCTTTATCGCCAATTCCAGTTTTCTTTAGGTAGGCCTCTGCTTTTTTTGCAATTCCTCTTGGATCTCTTTCATATGGATTCCTCTTGATTGCATCAAGAATATCGCAAAATATTACTAAAGTGTTGTGTGAAGTAAATGGATCAACAATTTGTCTATTTAAGTCTGGTTTAAGTATCATGTCAGACTCGTTTATTGCTTTCCATCCTGCGATAGATGATCCATCAAAGAACACACCATCATTTAGCATATCAGCATCAACTACTGTAGAGTCCATAGTTAGGTGTTGTAATTTTCCTCTTGGATCTGTAAATCTTAGGTCAACAAACTCTATCTGTTTGTCTTTCATCATTTTCAAAACTTTACTAGCACTCATATTTTCTCCTGTAATATTAAATATCTGGGTTAATTATCAATATTGTTATAATAAAGAATACATATAATGAGGATATCACCTATGCAATTTAAACATGAAATATTTAGGGGGATTTTGTGCTTTTTATCAATCTTGAGTTGTAATGAGCTTGCTTAACAAAGAAGCTGTTAAACGTGCTGCAAAAAAACTTAAAGAATTTGATGAAAATCTATTCGTTGTTGAACTAGAAAACTCAGCCAAAACTGCTTTAGATGCAGCTAACTCTTTAAATTGTGATGTTGGAGCAATTGTAAAAAGTCTTTTAATAAAAGTTCAAACTAAGTATTTATTATGTCTTGTTGCAGGAGATAAGCGATGTTCATTGAACAAATTAAAAAATATTAAGAATGAAAAAAATGTGAAAATGGCATCACCTGCCGAAGTTAAATCTCAAACGGGTTATACAATAGGTGGAGTGTCTCCAATAGGTCATATTAATGAAATAGAAATATTTATTGACAATTCATTGAGTAGATTTAGTGAAATTTATGCAGCAGCTGGACATCCAAACGTAATTTTCAAGATCAACTTTAAAAGTTTAAAACAAATAACTAATGCAGAGATTAAGGAAATTACAGAATGAAACAAGCTAACTTCACTGATTATTTCCTATTAACACTTCTATCAATTATTTGGGCTTCAGCTTTTTTTAATATTAAAATTGCAACAGAGTCCTTTGGTCCAATGACAATCGCTTTTTTAAGAGCTTTTTTTGGATCGATACCAGTATTAATTTTATGTTTTTACAAAAAAATATTTATAGAAGCTTTTTCAAAAGATTGGTATTGGTTTATGATAATAGGCATTGTTAATTTAGTTATTCCTTTTTTTTTAATTTCATATGGAGTTAAATCAGTTCAAAGTAACTTAGCAGCAATCCTTATGTCAACAACACCTTTAAGTTCTACTATATTAGGACATTTTTATACCTCGAACGAAAAATTTAATTTTATAAAAACCATAGGTATCTTGGTTGGTTTCGCAGGAATAGTATTTTTATTTTCAGATAATATTTTAATAGATCAAAATAATTTTCTTTCAGCACTATTAATTTTATTAGGATCAACTTTTTATGTTGTTGGTGGTGTTCTGACACTAAAAATAAGTAAAAAGAAAAACGAAAATGTTACTGGTTCAATATTAATTTGGGCAACTCTTATTCTATTTCCACTTATGTGTATTTTTGAAATGCCATGGCAAATTTATCCTTCTATTGAGTCTTCAATATCTGTAATTTATTTGGGTATTGTGCCAACTGGGATCGCTTGGCTTTTAAGATTTAGAATATTAAAAAAAAATGGTTTAATCTTCCAGTCACAAGTTTCGTATTTAATACCAATTTTCGGAATTATACTTGGCTACATAGTTTTAGATGAATTAATTACCGACAAAGTCTTAATATCTCTTTTTGCAGTTGTAATTGGAATTTATTTTGTAAGAAAAGCAGATACCAAAGTAATTATTTAAGTTTTGAGATTGAAGTTATATGGTCTGGAGTTGTTTCACAACAGCCCCCGATAATTGTAGCCCCATTGTCTACCATATCTTTGGAAATCTTATAAAAATCATTTAAACTTACATCATCTCTAATGCCAAAAGATATGTTTGGGTTAGCACCAATTTCATCAGGTTTTGCTGTGTTAAATGTTTTAATTGGGCCTGGCTCATCAATCTTCCATAAATTAACCTTAAATCCATAAGGCTTCTTACAATTTTTAAAATCTTTTAATGCTTTAATAGAAATCTCAGGAGATACGCAAGCACATATGATACCTAGAATATCACTATCCTCACTAATTTTGAATAAGTCACTTAACTTTTCATTAGATGGAAGCATTCCATTTTTTTTTAAATGTATCCCTATAAGAATTTTTTTGTTGAGATTTTTAGATATATTGATTGCTGCTTCGACTTCACTTAAGCTGCTGATTACATCCAAGTACAAAAAATCTACATAATCATTTAAAATTATTGCTTGCTCCAACATATCTTTTTCAATATCTCTGACTTCTCTATTATCGATTACATAAGAGTCTCTTTGACTTGGGAGTGACCCTGCAATAATTATATTTTTTTTTGATAACTTTTTTGCATCCAAAGCAAGCTTACATGCTTTTTCATTTAAAATTTCAAATTGATCCTCAACTTTATTTTCAGTCAATCTATATTTTCTGCAGCTAAAAGTATTTGTTACTATGACATCTGCTCCTGCATTTATATATGATAGATGAGTATCTATTAGTAATTGGTGATATTTTTCATCAAGTAAAGCACTTGCAGACCATAAAGTTCCCATAGTGACTAAACCTTTTTCTAGTAAAAGTTGGCCCATGCCACCATCTAAAATTCTTACATTTTTAAAAAAATTACTATCCATTTTTTTTCTCTCTTGTTGCAATAAATACACCAATTGTTGTTATTATAAATCCTATAATATCAGTTGTTGTTAAAGCTTCATTCAAAAATATCCAAGCCATGACCGCAGATACTGGAGGAACTAAAAAAAATAAAGTTGTTGTTTTGCTTACAGTTCCTTTTTTAATTAAGAACATTAAAATGGTAAATGCTCCAAACGAAACTAATATAATTTGATGAGACATACCTAAAATAAAATTTGTTGTAAAATTTATGTATGCATTTTCAAATATTAACATTAGTATACAGTTAAATAGACATCCTCCAATAGCTTGATATGCATTATTGACTGACAAGTCTAAATTTCCACTCAATTTTTTTTGCCAAAGTGTTCCAGCTGTTATCGCGCATAAGGCAAGAACAGTTGCGATTAAGCCAAGAGTTGGTATTTCCTTTCCAAAATCAATACCTAAAACAGTAATTGAACCAATAAACCCCAAGGTGATGCCAACCCATTGTTTCCACGAGATTTTTTCACCAAAAATTGGACCAGATAAAATATTTGTAAGTATAGGTTGAAGTGTTACTATTAAAGCAACTATTGCAGCCGGCATACCAATTGAAAAAGCATACCAACAGCCACCTAGATAGATACCATGAAATAAAACTCCAGTAGAAATGCTCTCTAATATATTTTTTAATTTTCCAAATATTTTATCTTTGCTGATATATGCAAATATGAAAAATCCAATAGTTACTATTCCAAATCTGAAAGCTAATGCTGCAAAAGGAGAAGCATTTTGAACAATTTCTTTTCCTGAAATAAATGCAGATGACCAAAGTAATATAAATAATAATGGAAATGATTTAATCATGAATAAGATATTAGGGCGTAATATCTAATTTTTTTGATGAATTCTATCCATTTCTTGAAGTTCTACTTCAAGCTTATCCAATTCTTCACCACCTGCCATCATACTTAACAGTTTCTCACGTGAAATATCTTTTTTTTGAAATGTTCCCATGCTTTTACCTCTATTGAGAACAGTGAAACTATTACCAACTGGATAAGCGTGGTGGACATTGTGAGTAATTAAAATTACAGCCAACCCTTCAGAGGCTGCTTTAACTATATATTTTAAAACCATTGATGCTTGATGAACCCCTAAAGCTGAGGTTGGCTCATCCAAAACCAAAACTTTTGCGCCAAAGTATATTGCTCTTGAGATTGCTAGACATTGTCGTTCACCACCTGACATGGTTCCTACAGCTTGTGATGGGTCTCTAACATCAATACCAATTTGACCCATCCTATCAGCAGCAATTTTGTTTGCACGATTTACATCAAAAGTTTTTAGAAAAGGAATACCCTTTTGAGGTTCACGCCCCATAAAAAAATTTCTGGTTACACTCATTAATGAAACTAGAGCTAAATCTTGATAAACTGTTCCTATTCCGATATCCAAAGCATCTTTTGGAGAGTCAAAAACTATTTTTTTATCTTCAAATATAATTTCTCCCTCATCTGGCTTATGTACTCCAGCTAAAGTTTTTATAAGTGTGGATTTTCCTGCTCCGTTATCTCCTAATAAACACATAATCTCACCTTTTTTTAATCTCATTGTTACATCTTTGAGAGCAATAACTTTACCAAAAAATTTACTGATATTATTAAATTGAACAAGATAATTTGACATTATTTACTTTCTGTAACTTTCTTTCTGATAAAATTATTGAAAACAACTGCTATCAACATCATTGCCCCAAGGAATACTTTAAACCAGTCTGTATCTACATCAGTATAGAATATCCCCATTGAAACAGTTCCAAAAATTATTGCACCAAATGCAGCACCGATAGCAGATCCATATCCCCCCGTTAATAAGCATCCACCAACTACAGCTGCTGCAATTGCTTCAAGTTCTTTTAAAGTACCTCTCATTGTATCGGCTGAACCAGCGTCCAATACTTGTATACAAGCGAAAATTGTTGAAGCTACTGCTGTTCCTATAAATAAGCTTATTTTTACTCTTCCAACAGGAACTCCCACATTTGTAGCACCGACCTTGTCTCCACCGGATGCAAAAATCCAATTACCATATCTTGTCTTCATTAATATCCACGTCGCAAAAAGTGTTAAAGCTATGAACCATATTACAGAGGGAGGGATCCCTGTCGCTAAAGGAGTTCCATCTGTTCTAAGCTCAATTAATTTCATAGACCCTAACCATGTAAATAACCACTTAAATGTATCTGTAGCAAACAACCAAGCCATAGGATCATCCTCAATTAAAACTCTTAAACCTGGCACTTGTGTTCTTCCGGTTATTAATCTTGTGATAGCTAGAGTTAAACCTCTGAGAATAAACAACATAGCCAATGTAACTATGAATGAAGGTAGACCTGTTTTGACCACCATTATTCCATTGAAGTATCCAACTAATACTGCCATTGCAAAAGCAAAAATTATACTCATCCACAAAGGCCATCCCCAATATATTGCAGGAATTGCTATACAAATTCCTGCAAAACCAATCATTGATCCAATAGAAAGATCGAATTCGCCTCCTATCATTAGCATTGCAGCTGCAATTGCGATAATGCCCAAATTTGCAGATACATCCAAGAAATTAAGCATTCCATATGCGCTAAACATTCCTGTATCACCAGCTACAATTCCAAAAAATATGAATACTAAAATAGATCCACCTAAAGCTCCCAATTCAGGTCTATTGAGCAAAACTCTAAATGGAGATATTTTTTTTAATCTTTCATCTTTATTAAAACTATCTTTTGATGAAATACTTTTTGACTTTAATGACATTTGAATTTTTTTTAAAGACCTGACTATACTAAGTCAGGTCTTTAATTTAGATTTTATCTATAACCTTGTGCTGCCCATTTGATTACTTTTGCAGCATTGTCAGGAGTTACAAATCCAGGACCAGTCATTACTACACCAG
>CESW01055901.1_pt1 | contig 11500 bp, 11 predicted proteins | sample 531171 | NCBI WGS metagenome assembly CESW01 (sample SAMEA2621859, study PRJEB7988) | marine metagenome | biome: marine biome (ENVO:00000447); feature: surface water layer (ENVO:00002042); material: "saline water (ENVO:00002010), including plankton (ENVO:xxxxxxxx)" | depth 5 m
GGAGGAATTTTAATATCACCTCAAACTGGTGCTATAAAATTGAAACCAGGTTCAGCTTCAAAACCTTTCTTTGGTATAGAACCATGCATTGTTGATAAGGAAGGTAAAGAATTAGAAGGCGAGTGTGAGGGTATGTTGTGCATGAAAAGATCTTGGCCAGGTCAAATGCGAACTGTTTATGGTGATCATAAAAGGTTTATTGATACCTATTTTTCTCAATTTGATGGAAAATATTTTACTGGTGATGGTTGTAAAAGAGATAAGGATGGATATTATTGGATCACAGGAAGAGTTGATGATGTGATAATAGTTTCAGGTCATAACTTAGGCACCGCTGAAATTGAAAGTGCATTTGTATCACATAAAGATGTTTCTGAAGCAGCTGTAGTTGGGTATCCTAATGAAATAAAAGGTAATGGTTTATATTGTTATGTGTCTCTCAAAGTTGGTGTGGATTCTTCGGATGAATTAGTTCTAGAATTGAAAAAAACTATTAGAGAAAGAATTGGTCCAATTGCTACTCCTGATTTTATACATATCACTAATGGTTTACCTAAGACAAGATCAGGTAAAATAATGAGAAGAATTTTAAGAAAAATAGCATCAAATGATTTTGAAAATCTTGGAGATACTTCAACACTGGCAGATCCATCAGTTGTAGATGACTTAATTGAAAATAGAAAAAATAAATAAAACTTACCTAGGTTCCCAATGTTTTAAACATCTGGGCTCATAAATATTTGCAGCCCCGACTTGAGTTCTTTCACCACCTTCTGTTTTTCTAAAAGTTTTAGTAGCTTCAAAGCCACAAACATTACAAAAACCGTAAATCTTTACTATTTTATCTGATAGACCAAGAAGCATTGAAGATGTTTCCCAGGGTTTTCCTCTAGAGTCTTGATCTAGACCTGCGCAAACTACATCAATGCCATTATTTAAAATTATTTCAACATTATTCAGAGTGTCTTTGGTATCCATAAACTGAATCTCATCTAGAAATACCATGTCAACTTTACTTTTTTCAAAAATAAATTCCTCAAGAGCATTATTCCAATTACTCATTGCATAGCAATCATGACTTAAATCGTTATGTGTTATAATTTTTTCATTTGAATATCTATTATCGATACTAGGTTTGATAACTATAATTTTTTTATTTTGGTGTTTAGCCCAAAGAATTCTTTTAAGAAGTTCGCTTGTTTTTCCTGCAAACATTGCACCTACTATAGTCTCTAGATTACCTCGCATAAGTCAATATATTTTATTTTTAGAAATTATTATATAATTAATTTTATTAAACAATAAATTATAAATTAAATGATTAAAGGTGAAAAGATTAGATTAGATATTCATAGTGTTTTGTATTCAATCTACAAGTTTAATAAAAATTTAGATAGTCAAGAAATTAAAAAAAAAATAAATAAACATAGTGATGCTGATATTTCTTTTTTGATAAATGTAACATTAACATCTATGAGATATCATTTGCATATAGAAAAAATAATTAATAGATATGTTAAAAAAAAATTAAGAGATCATGAAAAAATATTATTACTAAGTGCAATTGCTCAAATTGTTTTCTTGAGTTTTAAAGATTATGCTGTAATTAACTGTTCTGTAGAAATAGCAAAAAAATTAAAAATATATCCAGGATTAATTAATGCTGTTTTAAAAAATATTTCTAAAAATAAGGTTGATTTAAAAAAAGTAAAAATTATTTATGATGATCTACCTGACTGGTTTAAAATAAATAATAGATCATTAAACAATAACGATAAGCAAAATTTTCTTGATAATTTTAATAAACAACCTGACCTTCATATAGTTTTTAAAGACAAAGAAAAATTAAATTCATTTGAAAAAAAAATATATAAGACCTCTGATATTTCTGGTTTTCCTCTAGAAAAAGAAAATCTAATGAAATTAAGATCATTTGACAAGGGATATTGGTGGGTTCAAGATTTTTCTTCTTTTTTTCCAATATATAACCTTCCTATAGAAATCAAAAACAAAAAAATATTGGATGCATGTTCTGCACCTGGAGGAAAATCATTTCAATTATTATCAAAGAATTTAGATGTTAACCTAAATGATATAAGTAATGTTAGAATCGAGAAACTCAAAACTAATTTGAAGAGATTAAAATTTGATGCTAAAATAATTAATAAAGATTTTACTAAATTTTATGAAAAAGAAAAATATGATTTTATAATTATTGATGCACCTTGTACAGCTGTAGGAACTATTAGAAAAAATCCAGAAATATTTTTTAAGATCAAACCACCTAGATTGAAAGATTTAATTAAAATTCAAAAACAAATGTTAGATAAGGCTTCAAGATTATTGAGAGGTGAGGGCATAATTCTTTATATGGTTTGTTCTTTTTTAAAGGTGGAAACAGAGGATCAAATAAACAAATTTCTTGAAGAAAATAACAACTTTAGACTGTATTATTTTGAAAAAAATAAACAAGTTAAAAAATACTCTGATTTTATTAAGAATAATTATATGATCACGCAACCAAGTGCAATTTCAAAACACAATATCGATGGATATTTTGCTGCTTATTTGAAAAAAAAATGATATTAGTAATTAGAAAAATATTTTATATTTTTATTTATCTAAAAATTATATCAAAAAAAAATATATCATTTTTAGATCTTAATTTTAGGGAAGTTGATTTCACAAATTATAATCAAATTAAGAGTTTTATTTTTAAAAAAAAATTTTTTGTTATAAAAAATAGAAATATACATAGTTTTGATTTTCTAAATTTTTCAAGTAAACTTGGTGGTAAAATTGGTATCAACTTATCTAAAGAATCAATTTATGGTTGGTATTCAATAAATAAAAATAAGATGGATTATCCTTGGTCTGAAGATTTATCATCAAGAAGATTAATAAATCTATTATATAATTATGAATATGTTAACTCATCATCAACATTGGCGGATAGAAAAAAACTAGATAGTATAATCTATAATCATATACAAAGAACGTTGTTTGATTTTAATACAAAACAAATTAGTGAAATAACTTCATTCGATATACTTGCATTTTTGTTATCATCTTTATTATTAAAGAAATTTAATGATAAAAAATTAATGTTCATAAAGTTTATAGTTGAGAAACAAATTGATAAATTAGGTATTCATAAAAGTTATAACTTGTTAGAACATGCAAAATTTATAAATAATTTAAATGAAATAAAAAATATATTTTTATTTTTTAAAATAAATAATGCCAATACTATGGATACTATAATTCTAAAAATGACTTCAACTCTGAAACAATACTTTCATGATGATGGAACTCTTCCATTATTTAATGGATCAAATAATTCATATACGAAGGTAATTACTGATTCATTAAATAAAAACACATATCTAAAGAAAAGAGAATTTTCGAATAATAATGGTATTGCTTTTTATTCTGATAACAATATGAAAATTTTTTTTGATGTTGTTCAGCCAAATCAAGATAAAGTAAGTTCAAATTTAAATGCTGGAACTTTGTCATTTGAACTAAGTGGATTTGGAGAAAAAATAATTACTAATTGTGGAGCATCAGAAAGCTCAGGCAAGAACCCAGAGTATTTAAGATACAGTGCTGCTCATTCAACTATTATATTACAAAATACAAATATAAGTGAAATTATGGAGCGAAATCCTCACAAAAAATTCCCTCAATCTGTAGTTTTTCAAAAAGAAAGTGATCTTAACGATGAAATATTTGAGGGATCACATAATGGTTACTTAAATAAATTTAATAAAATAGTTAAGAGAAAGTTGATTGTCGGTAAAAAAGAAAATAAGTTGTTAGGCGAAGATAGTTTAATTTCGTATAAAAAAAATAATAATAGAATAATTTACCATATAAGATTTCATTTAGCAGATGAAATAACTTTTAATTTTACAAATAATAAAAAAAATATAATTTTAAAAACTAAATTGAACAATATTTGGTTATTTAAAAGTGAAACTGAGTTATTAGTAGAAGATAGTATTATAGTTGATAATAATATTACCAAACTTACAAAACAAATTGTTATTAAAGGTGTAATTACTGATAAGAAAGTTATAAAAAAATGGTCGTTGGAAAAAATATAGAAAAAAAGTTTGCTTTAATATCTGTTTTTGAAAAAAAAAACTTAAAGTATCTTTGTTCAAATTTAGCCAAACATAAATTTTATTTTATATCAACAGGGTCAACTGCTGATAAAATTCGATCAATGGGATTTAAATGTAAAGATGTATCAAAACTTACTAAAACAAAAGAGATGTTTAATGGAAGGGTTAAAACTTTAAATTCTCTGATATATAGTTCTTTGTTATATATTAGAGATAATAAAATACATGCAAAACAATTTAAAAATTTAAATTTTCCTAAAATTGATATCGTCGTAGTTAATTTGTATCCATTTGGAAAGTTTTCTAAAAAAAGTAAAAATAAAAAAATAATTGAAATGATAGATATTGGTGGGCCTAGTTTATTAAGGGCAGCAGGTAAAAATTATAAATATATTACACCAATAATCGATCATAAAGATTATCCAAAAGTAATAAAGAATATAGAAAAAAATAATGGAGTAACAGATATTGTCTTTAGAAGAAGGATGGCATTGAAGATTTTTAGAGAAACATCTAAATATGATAAAGTAATTTCTGATTGGTTTAATGAAAAGTAAAGGAAATAAAAAAAAATTACGATATGGTGAAAATCCTAATCAAAGAGCTTACCTTATAAGTAGAAACAAAAAATCAATTTTAGAATATCAAATAAGTGGTAAAAAAATAAGTTACAATAATATAATTGATCTTGATAGCGGCCTAAAGTGTTTAAACGAGTTTAGTGAACCAACTTCTATAATCATTAAACACACAAATCCATGCGGTGTCGCTTCTTCAAAAAATATAACTAAAGCTTTTGAAAAATCTTATGAAAGTGATCCTAAAAGTGCATTCGGTGGCATAGTCTTTTTAAATAGAAAGGTAAATTTATATCTTGCAGAGAAAATTATAAAAAATTTTTATGAGATGGTTGCTGCAACTGATTTTGATGAGGATGCAATAAATTTGCTAAAAAAGAAAAAAAACTTAATTTTAATAATTATTCCAAAAATTAAAAAATATGTATCAGAGCAGAGATCTACTTTATTTGGTGAAATATATCAATCTAGAGATTTAGTGCTTATTAATAAGAATTTTATAAGTCTTGTCTCCCAAAAAAAATGCTCATCTAAGTTGATAGAGGATCTGTTATTTTCTTTAAAAGTAGTTAAACATTTAAAGTCAAATTCAATAGTTTTAGCTAAAAATAAACAAACTGTTGGCCTAGGTCATGGTCAAACTAATAGGATTGATGCCCTAAACTTTGCAATCAAAAACAAATATAATTATTTCAAAAAAAAATCATTTGTTTGTGCATCTGACGGTTTTTTCCCATTTACAGATGGTATTAATTTATTAAATAAAAATGGATGTAAAATTATTGCTCAACCAAGTGGTTCAATAAATGATAAAAATATTATTGATTTTGCAAATAAAAAAAAGGTCTCTCTTTATTTTGTTAAAAATAGATTGTTTAAACATTGAAAAATAAAAGGGAAATTCCGTTATATATACGTCTTTTAGTAAAGAAGTATCCTCCTATTACTTCTGGAAGAAAAAATTTTAATAAACATCACCAAAGAATTGTTTCAACTATTAGTCTTATAAAAAAATATTTTAATATTTAATTTTTGAGTTTTTTCTTATCTTTATTCTTTTAATTTTTTGATTTATTTACTGAAAGCATAAATTAATATATGAAGTAAGTATGGTTAAAGCAAATCTTTTTTTTCCTACTCCAGTATGGGCAATACAATTAGAAAATTACAAATTGATTAATCAAGAAATGTATAATTACATTAAGATGCAGCAGAAAGTAGATGGGCCTGGAATAAACAAAAGTAATATAAAAGGCTGGCATTCTAAAGATTTTAACCTTACTGAAAAAGAGCCTCAAAACTTTATTTCGTTTATATCATCCTCAATAGAACAAGTAATGATTGATATGAACTGGGATAAAGAAAAACAATTAGCTAAGATTGATAATATGTGGGCTATCGTTAATATAGGTGGATCAGCAAATCTTAGACATCAGCATGGAAATAGCACAATAAGTGGAGCATACTATGTAAGAGCACCAGAAAATTCTGGTGATATTGTTTTTTATGATCCTAGACCTGCACCAGTTTATTCTTACCCGAATGCCAAGCAACCAAATTCCTTGAATGCACAAGTGAACGCAATAAGTCCTAAAGAAGGAGCACTAGTTTTATTTCCTAGTTATTTAGATCACTCAGTAAATGAAAATCTTTCTAAAAATGAAAGAATTGTAATTAGTTTTAATATTAGAATTGGTATGAAATCTAATTAATAACTAATGTGTTAAATGTTTAAATTAATCTTGCTTGTTTTTGATTTCTTGTAAAAATTGAGTTATGCTAATTTTATTTCTTTGTAATTCATTGATAATTTTTTTACCAATTATTCCAACAAAGTGAAAAAAATTTGGTTTTAGAATTTTGGGGGAGTTAGGCAAAAATGGCATATAATTCCATTCAGCACCTAGTTCTTTAAATATTTTTTTGTTACTAAGTATATATTCATTTAAGAGCATATTATCTGAATTTTTTCCCCTAGATCTTTGATTATTATTTAATCTATTAATCATGTAATTAGATAATTTTTTTGCAGTAATGTTATCACAAAATGTTACCCCTGAATTATAATATCGATAATTTGTGTTCAAATTATTTACCTCTCTGAAAATTTTTGAACTGTTACTTTCAGGTTCTCTTGAATTCATTAAACCTTTAATATTTGGCAGTTCTTGGGCATCTGGATAGATGTAAACATCATTATCTATATATATTGTAAAATCATATTCATTGTCGAAATGAAAATATCTTTCAAAAGAGTAATGTTTATTTTTAGTTTCAAGAAAATCAAAGTGTCCGTAATCTTTTTCATATCGACTTTCTTTAATTAAAACATAGTCATAATTATTTTTTGTACAATACGATTTAACAGATGGTATAAATATTTCTCTTATTGGATCGATTGTAGTTTTTTCTCCCCATTGAGTTCCCTTGCCAATATCTATTTGAATAATTAAAAATTTTGAATTCATAATAAGATTATAAAAAGTTTTATTTTACATAAATTTAAGAAATTTTTAATATATTCTTTTAAAGAAATATTCAGATTTCTAAGTTTAAATAAGAAACTGATAATGATATTAGTATTACTATGAATATTTGTGGTTTAAATTTTTTTGATGGTGAAAAATATATTCGTGTAAATGAGCAATTAAAACTTATTAAAAAAATATTTTCAACAAAACCTACAAATATTTTTAATATTATAGAGGAACTCTCTAAAGAAGAATTATTAAAAATAAATGATTTTTTTGTAAGCTGTGGAGATATTAAGCTAACTTTCAATAAGGAGCTAATTAGTAAATACAATAAAGTAAAGTCCTTAAACAAACCAATATTAATAAGAGATGTAACTTATTTACGTATAATACCTAAATTAAGAAATCTTGACGTAAATTACTTTCCACGGTTTACATGGAACAATATTTTGCCTGGAGAGAAAAATTTTCCGTTTGATCCAAGTTATAATAGGTGGTTAGATATAAAAAAGAAGTATAATTTACATATTAAAGATTATCAAAAACAGGGTGATAAAATACTTTTTCTATTACAGATTCCAACAGATGCTTCATTGAATGATTTAAATTTTAATCAGGGTGGGTACTTAAAATTTATGATAAGAAGTATAAATGATATATTTAAGTTCAGTGACCGTGATATAATTTTACGTAGCCATCCACTTAATAGGAACAATGATATAATCTTAAAGTTATTAATGAATTTTTTTAGTAAAACAAATAAGGTTTTTGCATCAAAAAATGAAAGTCTAGAGGACGATTTTATTAATATTAAGTGTGTAGTAAGTTATAATAGCTCATCTACAGTAGAGGCCTTATTCAATGGTATAAATGTAATTAATTTGTCAAAGATGCAGCCTTGCTTTTCTGCAGCTAGTAATAATATTGCAGAAATTGAAAATTTAAAAGAGCTAGATAGAGAAACTTTTTTAAAAAAAATTGCTTTCTTACACTGGGAATATAACGAACTAGAAAGTAAAGATAATAGAAAATATCTCTGTGAACTTTTGGAGAAATCAATTTTAAATACTTAATATTTATGACTGAAAAGATTCTAGCATACTAAAATATAATATGAACAATAGTGAAATTAAAAAATTAAATTTTTTCGATAATTATAATAAACTAAATAAAGATTCTGTTATTTTAGATTTTGGTGCAAATATCGGTGAAGTTACAGATCATATTTACAATAAATATAAATGTAATATTTATGCTTATGAGCCTAATGTTGCTTGTTACAATTTTATGAAAAAAAGATTTGTAAATAATGATAAAATTAAAATATTTAATTTAGCTGTGTCTAATTTTTCAGGAAATAGTTTTCTATACTTTCATAAAGATGCTGCTGCTAATAATGATAAGCGCTTTATTCAAGGTGCAACCCTAAGAAAAGATAAGGATAATATTAGTGAAAATAAAAAAATTAAAGTTAAAGTTACAAATATATCTAAAATTTTAAATTCATTTAAAAAAATTGATTTGATTAAAATAGATATTGAAGGATCTGAATATTCTATTTTACCTGAGTTAATCAAAAATAAGGATAAAATTAATATTGTTCTTTGTGAAATGCATGGTAATCCAAATGGTAAAAAAATTAATGGTCAACATAAGAACAAAAATTTTACAAACGAATATAGTAAAATTATTTTTGAATTAAAAAAGGAAAGTTTATATAATTCCTGGTTTTTTGAATGGCATTAGTATTATCAACAAAAATTTTTAAAATATGCATGTAGGCTTTTTCAAAAATATAGAGGAATATCTAACGAAGAAAGATAACAAAAAAATACTAGTTTTAAATGATTCATATTTTTCTTATAATCCTACGAATCAAAATTCAATAATAATCAATTATATAGATAGTTTAGAAAATAGGAAAAATATTAATATTGTCGAAAAAACTGAAACTTTTTTTCAATTAAAAAATGATTATGACATCATAATTAATATTTTTTTTTCAAGTATTTTTATAAATCAATTAAGTTTTTATAATCAAATATTGAAAATTTCTAAATTAGAAACTCAGTTTGTTAATATATTACCATTTCTAGGTTTTATTAATTATAGTTACTTGAATTTCAATCCAAACCTATTCAATTTTATCAATGTAAATAAAAATTTTAGATTAGAAGAAATATCGTTTTTAGATAGGTATGGTAAAAAATTACAAATAAAGGATAATTTTGTTGATAAAGTTTTTTATCAAACTACTGAAAAAAGAAATCAGTCGTTTGTGGATCATCTATACAATCAGATTTTAAGTAATTTTACTGATATGGCAATTTTATTTGATTTAAAAATTAATAAGCTAGAAAAAATTGATTATGATTTTTATGACCCTGTAAGACTAGGTCATCATCTATCAGGACATTCAAGCAAAACATGGGTGGATGAGGGTGCTTATAAAAAAATACTTGAGATAATAAAAGTTAGAACAATGATTGATGTTGGATGTGGTCCAGGTGGTATGGTTAAATATTCCAAAAGTCTTGGAATAAAAGCTGTTGGGGTCGATGGAGATGACTCAATAATAAGAGAAATTGGTAATAATTTTTATTTACATGACTATACAAGCGGTCCTCTCAAGATAAAATTAAATTTTGATTTATGTTGGTGTGTAGAATTCCTGGAACACGTAGAAAAAATATATACTAATAATTATTTTGATACTTTTAAAAAATGTAGATATGTTTTTTGTACTTTTGCACCTTTAGGAAAAGGTGGATACCACCATGTTAATACTCAAGATCAAAACTATTGGATAGAAACTTTCAAGAAATTTGATTTCAAATTTGAAGAAGAAAAAACAAAATCTATAAGGCAATCTTCTACTATAAATAAAAATTTTGTAAGAGAACATGGTCTGTTATTTAAAAATAATAATAAAAATATTTAGAATATCTTTCATAAGAATAAGGTTTTTATTTAATTTATTTTTGTATATTTTATAATTACAAAAAAATATGGACCCAGTAAGATTTTTATATCACCCCATGAGATTATTAGATCATAGAGAAATGGAATATAAATTTTGTATGCAGAATATAAAATTTGATGATGGTTTGTTTTTAGAGTTTGGTGTTTATAATGGAGCTTCAATTAATATTTTGTCAAAACTAAAACCTAATAAAGTTTTTCATGGATTTGATACATTTACTGGTTTGCCTGAAGATTGGGATATGGGTCATCAGAAAATTGAAGCAGGACATTTTTCATTAGAAAAAATGCCTGATGTAGAAAAAAATGTAATTCTTCATAGGGGTTTATTTGAAGAAAGTATTACAGAGTGGATGAAAAAATATAAAGAGAAAATAAGCTTTATAAATATTGATTGTGACTTATACAGTTCTACTAAGACAGTCTTAGAAAAACTTAATTCTCAGATAGTTAAAGATACAATGATTAGATTTGATGATTTACTACCATCACCATTAAGTCCATACCCAAATTGGTTACAAGGAGAATGGAAGGCTCTTTGCGAATGGATTAAAAAATTTGAAAGACAAGTTACGCCGGTTTCTAGATCATGGAAGCAAGGTTGTACAATATTGGTATTAAAATAATTTAATTTTTTTTAAAACTTATAATATATAAATATTCTATCGTAGCTTAAAATTTAAACCAAGTGAGATGTTAAAAAGAGATAGCTGAGCGGTTGAGAAAGCACTTGTCTTTCAAATCAGTAACGAGGGAATTCTTTCGTTAGTTTGAACCTCGCTCTACAGCTATTATTTCTTAGATATAATTAAAATACCTCATTAACGTCTGTAAATTATTTTCTATTAGCTGAAGCTGTGTTTTCGATAAAATATCTTTCCATTGATTTGAATTCCCTGATCTAAAAAATTTGGAATGTTTTGTAGCCTCATCAAAACCATTTTGGTTTTCTAATTTTCTTAGATTATTAAAGTTTGTATTTTCTATTATTTTATCAATTTGCTGGTCACTTAAATCTATATTTAATTTGTGTATTTTGTTTAAAAATTCCTTTATGTTTAATACAACTCCCTTTGTATTTAATTTCAAATCTTCATACTTTATAATCAATCTTGGTACAGTATTGTAGTTTAGCCATGATTGAACATGAAGATCCCATGTTGAAAGTAATTCCATAGCCCCATTAGTATTTATCATTAATTTTTTTTGAAAAAGTAATTCATTAATTATTTCATCAAATTTTTTTCTAGAAAAATTTTTAAAAGAAACAACAATATCTCTTGGGTCTCTTACAATATATATAAAACCTGCGTTTACAGTTTCGTTTGTAAATTTT